>ENA-UOXV01001801-UOXV01001801.1-marine-metagenome-genome-assembly--contig:-NODE-1801-length-29110-cov-6.039959_pt1 | contig 29110 bp, 29 predicted proteins | sample MGYA00238165_ERZ766961 | MGnify/ENA primary metagenome ERZ766961 (study PRJEB28924, sample SAMN03173240) | marine metagenome | biome: Marine; feature: Water; material: Subsurface seawater | place: North... | reverse complement strand
AGTACTAATAGCTCAATTGGCTTGATTTATGCACTGAAAAAAATTTTTTATATATTTTAATTAATATTAATTATTTAATTCGATTAGATGTATTCTATTTTTATTTAGTAACATTAAAGAGTACCATGACTTATATTCTAATTTTGGATTGAAAAGTTCAAAAATTTAATTTTGATAATCAAAATTCTAAATCCTAAAGATAAAAAAATATGAAAAAGATTTATCTTCTTAATTTTAAAAAAGATCAGGTTGATTTATTTAAAAAAAAATTTAGCAAATGCAAATTTATTGATCAAAAAAAAGTTTCAAACATCATTAACGATTGCGATGCAGTTTTGGCTCCAACTAGAGATACCATTTTAGATGCATTAAATAATTTAGATTTCAAAAATAAAAATTTAAAATGGATTCACTTACCAGGGTCTGGAGCTGAAGAGTATATAAATTTTTTTAAAAACAAAAATGTAACATTTACCAGTGGTAAGAAAATACAGAACCATCAGGTTTCTGATCATGCAATTGGTTTATATTTGTGTTTAACTAGAAAGATTAATTATAATCTTCGATTTGGTCAAAAAGTAAAATTTGATCAGAGACCCATAGAACTTAATAAAAAAATTGCACTAATTTTTGGCTTTGGAGGAAATGGTCAAATGATAGCAAAAAAATTACTTTCATTTAATATGAAAATTATTTCAATTGATATTAAAAAAAAAATAAAAAAAAATTTAACCTCTTATAACTTTAAAAATTTTGATAAATCTTTTTCAAAGGCAGATGTAATTTTTTTAACTTGCCCATTATCAAAAGAAACAAAAAATATAATTAATTCTCGAACTATTAAAAAAATGAAAAGAGGTTCTATATTAATTAATGTAGCAAGAGCAGGTTTAGTTGATCAAAGTAGTGTTTTTAAAGCTGTTAAATCTGGATATTTAGCGGGCGCAGGTTTAGATGTTACAGAGGGTGAGCCATTAAATGAAAAACACCCTTTGCTAAAAACTCAAAACATAATTGTTACACCTCATACAGCTGGCATATCAGATAATTCTTTAGAAAGAAGCTTAGAACTATACATCGAAAATATAAAAAGATTTTTAAAAGGTAAAAAATTAATTAATCGTATTGATAAAATAAGAGGTTTTTAATGGAATTATATTACAAGGAAAATGTGAAAAAATATGAAGAGCTTTATAAGGAAGGCCATAATCATTCTTACCCTAATTTGAATTTAGTAAGAATTCAGAGATCTTTTTTATATAAAAATTTAGGGAAAACTCTAGATTTTGGTTTTGGTGTAGGAGAGAACATGCTTTTTCTAGCAAAGGAAGGTCATAAAATGTTTGGATTAGAAACATCAAAAACTGCCATCAAAATTACAGAAAAAAAATTCAAGATTGCAAAAAAAAAAGCAGTTTTTAAATTACTTAAAAATTCAAAAAAATTAAATTTTAAAAATAATTTCTTTGACAATATTGTTGCTTTATCTGTATTTTCTCAACTAAAAACAAAAAAGAGATTGGTAAGCTTGCTCAATGAATTTAATAGGATTATGAAGCCTAATTCAAAATTTATATTTGATATAAATGGTCCTTCTAAGGAATATTTGAATAATCCTAACGCGCTGGTTCTTAGAAAAAATGAATTTATTAAGATTATTAAAGAAGCAGGATTTAAAATTATTAATACAGGTGAGGTTAAATTAAAATATTTAGGAGTTGATGATCTTGAATATCTAGTAATTGGCGAAAAACTCTAATTATTTTATTTATTAAAATTAAATCTTACTATTTAATTTAATTTTATCGTAATTTTTAATATACCAATTTATAGTCTTTTTTATACCATCTTTTAATGGCAGAAATTTAAATTTAGAAATCTTAATAAAATTTTTATTACTCATACTTTTTTTATGGACACCTTTCGGTTTTGTTTTATCAAACATTATTTGATCTAAATTTAAATTAATTGCTTTAGCTACATAAAAAACTATTTCTTTAATCTTTCTTTCCTCATCACTTCCTATATTAATTATTTTTTCTGATGAATAGTTTTTAAAACACCATAAAAAAGCATTAGCCATGTCCTCTGAAAAGGTATATTCACGTAATGCGCTTCCATCACCCCAAACTACTAATTTTTTTCCTTCTTTTTTGCATTCTATTGCTCTTTTAATTATTGAAGGCAACATGGGAGCAAACTCAGAGAAATTATCATTTTCTCCGTACATACCATTTGGAACACACCCTATGACATTTAAATTAAATTGATCTCTGTAAGCTTTAATAGCCGGCTCAAACAATCTTTTTGAATAAAAGTATCCATATGAACTTTCATGAGCAGGACCATTATGAATATATTCTTCTTTATATGGCATTTTAGCTTGAGGAGGATACATTCCAGAAGAAAGAGTTAATAAAACTTTTTTAATTTTATATTTTTTTGCACAATCCAGAATATTAAACAACATAAGAGTGTTATCTCTCAATAGGGTCGCCTGATGTTTTGGGCCTGACAATCCAAGACCACCCGAAATAGCTGCTAGATGAATAATACCTGAAAATTTTTTCTTTTTGAATAAATTACTAGTTTCATTTTGAGAGCATAAATTAACTTCTTTTCTACCATTGAGATAGTAAAAATTTTTTTTTTTATTAATTTTTTTAAAAGCTGATCCAAGAACTCCGTTACATCCAGTCACTAAAATCATTTTATTTATAATTAACCATTTACTTAAAAATATCTATCAGATAATTAAATTAAGATATATAGTTTAACATATTATTATAAAAAAAAATTTAAAAAAATTATTTATCCATACAATAAAAATTAAATTTTGAGAAAAAAAAATTTTTATAAAAAAAAAGCTTTTGAGTTAAGACAAAAACTCTTATCTCTAGTTATTGAAAATGGAGGTCATCTTTCAACCTCTCTTTCATGTTTGGATATTATGGTTGCTTTATACTATGGTAAGATAATAAGATTTAAAGCTTCTGCACCAAATTGGATTAATAGAGATAGATTTTTAATTAGCAAAGGTCATGCAGAAACTATTACTTACTTAACTTTAAAGGAGCTAGGTTTCATCTCAGAAACCATGTTATCAAAACACTACAGAAAAGGTAAATTTAAATTAGGAGGACATATTGATTGTAGTGTTCCAGGTATAGAATTTTCAACAGGGTCACTAGGTCATGGGCTTAATCTTGCATGTGGTACTGCTCTAGGGTTAAAAAAAAAAAAAAATAAATCTTTTACTTTTGTTCTTATGAGTGATGGAGAATGTACAGAAGGTACAGTTTGGGAGGCTGCAATATTTGCAAAGTTTCATAAGCTTAATAATTTAATTGCTATTATTGATTATAATAATATTTCAGCAACTGATTTTACAAAAAATTTTACAAGTAATACAAATCTGGTTGATAAGTTTAAATCTTTTGGATGGAAAACTTTTTCAGTTGATGGTCATAACATTGATCAAATGATTAAAAAATTTAACAAAATAAAATCACAAAATTTATCAAGTCCTGTTTTAATTTTAGCGAAAACTATAAAGGGAAAAGGTATTAAATTTATTGAAAATGATCCTGCAAGACACACTAAAGGCCTAAACAACAACGAAATTAAAAAAGCAAAAAAAATTCTTAAATTGTTATGAAAAATAAAAAAATATCAGATTTATTTCAAAGAGACTCTTTTATATCGACACTTTTAGAGTATGCAAAAAAAGACAAAAAAATTTTACTTATAACAAATGATCAAGGAGCTATAGCTTTAGACGATTATAAAAAGCATTTGCCAAATCAATTTATTAATGCTGGAATTTCTGAACAGAATATAATTAGTGTAGCTGCTGGACTACAGAAAGAGGGGTTCAATTGTTTTATTTATAGCATATCTTCATTCATTATTTATAGAGCTATTGAACAAATAAAGATTGATTTATGTAGCATGAAATTGCCAGTTAAGATTTTTGGTGTAGGAAGTGGATATTCTTATGCAATAGATGGCCCAACACATCACTCAACTGAGGATATTGGACTTTTAAATATGATGCCATATATGAAAATATATTCTCCAAGTGATAGCTTAGTGGTTAAAGAGATAGTTAAAAGTTCATTAAATTCCTCAGAACCGATTTATGTAAGGTTAGATAGAGAATATTTAGCTCCTTTATCACTGAAAAAATACAATCTTGATCAAGGATACAGGGTCATAAAAAAAGGACAAAAAACGTGTATCATCACTCATGGATATATGCTGACTAAAGCTTATAAAATTGCAAAAGATATTAAACATAAGAACATTGGTATAATAGATGTATTTAAAATTAAACCTTTAAATAAAAAAGTAGTTAAAGATTTGTCCAAATATAAGAATATAATTTGTTTAGAGGAACACAATGAAAATGGTGGATTGGGAAATCAAATTTCTAACTTATATTTTAAGAATAAAAAAAATATTAATTTAGTAAAGATAGGTTTAAAAGAAAAAACTATTATGGGTTATGGTTCAAGAGATCATCTAAATAGTCTTAATAATTTAGATGAAAAAAGTGTTACAAAGCTCTTAATGTCATTAAAATAACAATTTCAATGAAAATCAAAAAAAGATTGCATAGAAATAAAATTTCTCTTCTAGGTTTTGGAACATGGGGCCTTGGAAGTGATGCATATGGAAGTATAAGTGAAAATAAATCTATAAAATTAATTGAACATTCTTTAAAAAATGGTGTTAATTTTTTTGATACATCAAATATATATGGACGTGGGAAATCTGAGACCAGAATTGGAAATTTTATTAAAAAGAATTATAAAAAATACAGAAAAAAACTATTTATAGCAACCAAATGTGGAACATTAAATCATAATGTTAACAGCTGGAAAGTGCCTCAAGATTTTTCAATTTCAAATTTGAAAAAATCAATCGATGGGTCACTTCAAAGACTGAATACAAATTACATAGACTTGATCCAACTTCATTCCCCGCCAAAAAATTTACTAACTCATAAACAAAAAATGTTGAAAATTATAAATTTTTTACAGGAATTAAAAAAAAAAAAAATAGTATTAAACTTTGGAGTTTCAGTAAAATCTCCAAAAGACGCGAAAATAATTTTAAATAAATTTAATGAATTTAACTTTATTCAATTAAATTTTAACTTGGTCGATCAAAGAGCAATCGATTATGGTATATTAGATTTAGCATTTAGAAAGAAAGTTTCGTTAATTGTCAGGACACCATTTTGCTTTGGGTATCTTGCCTCACCTGTAAAATTGAAAAAAAAAGACCATAGAAAAAAATGGTCGAAAAAACAAATGGAAACATGGAATTTTGGAAGGCAAGCATTTTCAAAAATTTCAAAAGGAAGAAATATTACTTCTACCGATTTAGCACTTTTATATTGTACTCATCATAAATCTATTAAAACAGTTATACCAGGAATGATGACTGCAAGAGAAATTGACCAAAATCTTAAATTTTTGAAAGAAAAAAAACTTTCAAAAAATGAATTAAATTATATTAGAAATCGTTATAACAAAATTGAATGGATTAAATAAATTTAAATGATTATTTCAAAAACACCTTTTAGAGTTTCTTTTTTTGGAGGAGGATCAGACCACCCAATTTGGTTTAATGAATATGGTGGTCGCGTTATTTCAGCTACTATAAATAAATATTGCTATATATCTTGTCGAAACTTGAAACCCTTTTTTGGAAATCATCATCGTTTAGTTTATTCTAAAATTGAAAACATAAAACCAAATCAAACAATAAAACATCATAGTATAAGAGCTGTATTTAACTTTTTTAAAATTAAAGAGGGTATAGAACTTCATCATGATGGAGATCTCCCAGCAAGGACTGGCATAGGTTCTAGTTCATCATTCACTGTAGGGCTAATTAATTGTATTGATCATATTTACAATTTAAAATTATCAAAAAAAAAAATATCTGATTACGCTATACATATTGAGCAAAATATTTTAAGAGAAAGTGTTGGTTGTCAAGACCAGATAGCAGCTTCATACGGTGGCTTTAATATTATAGATTTTAAATCAAAGAATAAATACATAGTTAAAAAACAAAATATAAATTCTAAAAGTATTTTGTCCCTGCAAAATTCACTAGTTTTATGTTTTTCAGGAATTACCAGAATTTCAAATAAAATCGAAAAAAAAAAGTTAGAATATATAAAAAGAAATAAAATGACCATGCTTGAGATGTCGAGCATAACAAATGAAGCAGCAAAAATGATAAAAGGAGAAAATTTTGATTTAAAACTTTTTGGATCATTAATGAAAGAAACATGGAAATTAAAAAATTCATTATATCAAACTGTAAGCAACCATAAAATAGATGACATCTATTCAAAAGGAATTAAGAGTGGTGCTTTAGGTGGAAAGCTTTTGGGTGCTGGTGGTGGAGGTTTTATTCTTTTTATTGTTGAAAATGAAAAAAAGAATTATTTTTTAAAAAAAATGAATAAGTTAATTTGTACTCCAATAAATTTTGATAGCCATGGCACAAAAATTATTAAATGTTAATAAGTATTGAAAATTTAATTTACCTATCAATAATCTTTTTTTTTTCTACATTATTTTTATTAAGAAAATCTTATTTTGACGGTTTAAATTCAGATCAGCATAAACAATTGGAAGCAGTAAAAAAAATGAAGTTTTTTGAATGGCCATCCAGAATGCATTTATATGGTCAAGGCAAATGTGGGATGAAAGATGTAGGAGTGTTTCTAGTAAAATATTTGAGTTTTTTTTATTATTTTAAACCTTTTAAAAAAAATAAGTTTTTGATCTTTATTTTGCAGGCGTGTTTGGCGCATTTTATGTGTGGATTTTTAATCTACAAGATATCTATTTTGTTTTTTAACATAGAAACAAGTAGTTTTATTTTTTTAATTTATATTTTTTCTTTTTGGCCATACATGATGATAGTTCATGGGGGATACCATCATTTGAGTAATACTCTAATTTTAATATCAATTTATTTTTTATTAAATCAAAGTTTAGTTAATGATACTTTTTTTATAAATTTTTTTATATCTGGATTTTTTTTCTTTCTTGGAATTTTTGCTTCAGCCTCATCAAGAAAGTTGTTAATTATATATTTAGCAGTTTTTTTTTACTCTATAAATTTAAGAAATTTTTTTGATTTCAAGGAATATATAATTTTTATTAATTTTGAATTAAAAATAATTATTTTAGGAATATTAGTTTTTTGTTTTGCAATAATTTATTTCGTAACTATTTCTAATTTAGAAAAAATATCACTCTTTTTTTATAAAAATGTATGGAGAAAAAAAAACAATAAAAAAAAAATTGAAGAGATTTCATTTAAAATGATCAATATATTTAAATTATTAAATAAAATTTTTTTAATATTTTTATTATTTATTTATGTTTTAAGTTTATTTTTAACTAGTGAAATTCAGATTTATTATTTACAACTTATATCTTTTTTATGTGGATTCTTAATTATAAGTATCATCTTTCTAGGTCCAAATTATATTTACAATTTAAGATATTTTTATGATTATTGGAATATTGTAAATAAAAATATTTCTAATACAAAAAATTCAAATGATGAAGAGGTAATAAACCATTCAATGCCTAAGTGGTATTTTTATTTCTCAAATTTATATCTTAGAATTTTTTTTATAATCTTATTAGTATTATTTTTAACAGACTTATATCAAAATGGTTATGGTGATATGCCTATATTTATAACTATATTATTTTTTTGTTTATCACCTATTGTTTTTGGGGAGCTTACATATGGTCCTAAAGTCGCTTCTACTATTTTTATGGCTTTTATTCCTTTTATATTTTTACTAGGTTTTTTGATCAACAATGTAATCATTAGTGCTGATATATTAACTCTAATTATAACAATTTATGCTTTTTTTAATATTTATATTTTCTATTCAGAAACAGTTAATAAAACAAACTATGTATTTCAAATAGAGAATTTTTTAAAAAAAAATAATATAAATTTACTTTTTGTTTTAAATTCAAATCATAACAAGTTTATTATCGATTTGATTAAACATACTTCTAAAGTTAAAATTATTAAATTAAGTTTGAATAATTTGAAAAAAAAAAATAAAGGATGGTTATTTTTACCTCCAATTTCTTCTGTAAGTTACTATCACAACGGCACAGAAAAAATTGATAAAAATATTGAAAAATTGACTTTTTTTCATATTAAAAAAGGTATTTTTCGATCGTTCAAAACAAGAGCAAACAGTAAATACTGGATTTGTTTTTCTGAAACTAATTCTATAAAATTTCTATCTTTAAGAAAAAAAATAAATTTTAATAATGGAAGTATCTATCTAGTTCCTTTGAATTAAATTTTCCCATGAAAAGAATTTTAAAAATAATATCTGTTAATATTTTATTGATTACCTTATTCTTATTAATTACTGATAAATTAATTTATAAAATTTATGACGTAAATTCTCCTTATATTGATTTAAACTCGAATGATCAATTTAAGTTAAATGAACGACTTGTAAAATTTAGAGAAAATCCAATCAATGTTAAAAAAAAAGTACAAATTCCAAAAGATATATCTACACATTTCGAGTATGATGAAGTAAGTTATGAAACTGACAATCAAGGTTATATAAAACCATCAAGAATTTATAATAATCCAGACTTAAAATTTTTCTTTCTTGGTGGGTCTACAACAGAAAATTTATATGTAATTCCTGATAAAAGATATCCTTATCTATCAACAAAAATGATAGAAAATTTTTTCAAAATTAAAATTAATTCTTTTAATGCAGCTAGAAGTAAAAATAATAGTATTCATTCATTAAATTTACTAATTAATAAAATTCTTGCTGAAAAACCTGACTTTGTGTTTATAAATCATGCTGTTAATGATCAGCATATTTTTAATCTAGGAAGTAAATATTACTGGAATATTCAAAATGATCGGCAAATAATAATTCATCCTGATAAGAATTTTAATTTTTTTAAAAAAATAAAAGTTAAAATAAAAAATTATTTTCCAGGTCTTTATTTTCAATATCTTATAATTAAAAATAATTACAAAGATCAAGATACCAGAAAAAAAATATCAAATTGGGATAAATTAGGTAAAATTTCAGATCTTAAGGAATATGTAAATATTAATAAAATTTTTATATCTTTAGCAGAAATATACGACTTTAAGATAGTTTTTTTAACTCAACCAGCAAATTTTAATATAGAAAGTGATAGGTCTAATTTACAAACAAAATATTTTTATGAACTTACCAATTTTTTAAACTCTAAAAAAAGTAATAATTATTATTTAATTGATCTTTATTCAAAAATGTCTAATAAAAGTGATTATTTTTATGATAATGTACATCTAAATATTAAAGGTAATATAAAAGCATCTGAGATAATAAGTAATTTTTTTAAAAATAATATAGATTTAAAGAATACAAGTACACGTAAATGAAAAACAAAAATTTTTATTCTGAAAAAGAATTGCTTAATTTAAAAATTTCTGTTGGAAAAAATTGTCAAATATCAAAAAAAGTTAGTTTTTATTCTAAAGAAATTAAAATAGGAAATAGGTGTAGAATTGACGATGATGTTGTTTTAAAAGGAAAAATCCGACTTAAGAACAACGTGCACATTGCTCGTGGTTGCACATTATCTGGTGACGAATTAGGTATAATAATAGACGATTTTTCTGCATTATCCAATTATGTTCAAATTTTTGCTGCAAGTGACACGTACAATACTCTATCAATACCATCTGCTACTCTGAATAAAGAGTTCCAGAATAAATTTTCAGATGTAATTAAAAAAAAAATTATTATAGGTAAGTGTGTTTTAGTTGGGACAATGTCATTATTATTGCCGGGTGCAGATATTGGAAACTTTTCTAGGATTGGAGCTCTTAGTATTGTGCATAGAAAAATAAAAAAAGAGTCATTCTATAGTACGTCTACTGGTCTTAAATCTATACGTAAAAAAAAAATACAATCATCAATTAGTAAATATAAAAAAATAAATAAATTGTTAAATGGTTAAGAAAATTTGTTTCGATTTAGATAATGTTATTTGTTTTACAAATAAAATGAGAGAGTATAAAAAATCACGACCAAATAAAAAAGCAATCAAAGTTATTAATTCATTGTATGACGAAGGTTATTTTATAAAAATTTATACCGCAAGGGGTATGGAAAAATACTCCGGAAACATTAAAAAAGTTAAAAAAGCTTATCAAAAACTAACATCTAATCAATTAAGAAAATGGAATGTTAAATTTCACGAATTAATTTTAGGTAAGACTGCATATGATTATTTCATTGATGACAAGGCTTATGGCTTTAAAAAGAATTGGACAAAAGATATAAAATCAAAAATTAAAAAGCTATGAAAAAAATTTTAATCACTGGAGGAGCGGGCTATATAGGTTCAAAACTTGCAACATATTTATTATCAAAAAATTATAAAGTAACTGTTTTAGACTCTCAAAAATATACGAAAGATTCTTTAAATCATCTATTTTCAAACAAAAATTTCACTTTTTTAAGATGTGATGTAAGAAATAAAAAAATTTTAAACAAATTTATTAAAAAAAATGATGTTATTATACCTCTTGCAGCTTTAGTTGGCGCACCATTATGTGAGAAAAATAAAAAAGAGACAATACAAACAAATTTAAATGTGATTAAAAATATTTGTAAAGTTTTAGATAAAAAAATAATTATTTATCTAAATAGTAATTCTGGATATGGCATTGGATTAAAAAATAAATATTGTGATGAAAATTCAAAATTAAATCCAATTTCATTATATGGAAGAACTAAATGTGATGCTGAAAAATATATATTGAAATCTAAAAATTATATTTGTTTAAGACTTGCTACAGTATTTGGATATTCATATAGAATGAGAACAGATCTTTTAGTAAATGATTTTACTCTAAAAATTATGAAAGAAAAAAAAATAGAATTGTTTGAAGCGCATTTTCGAAGAAATTTTATAAATATTAATGATGTTGTGCAAGCTATAGATTTTAATATTAAAAATTTCAAAAAAATGAGAAATAATATTTATAATCTTGGTTTGTCTTCCGCAAATCTAACAAAGCTCCAACTTGCAAATAAAATAAAGAAAGTTACTAAAAGTAAATGTATCATAAGTGCCTCAAGTAAAAAAAAAGACCCAGATCAACGAGATTACTTTGTCAGCAATAAGAAAATTGAAAAAATGGGTTTTAAAGCAAAATATTCTTTAGAAAGTGGAATTAAAGAATTACAAAATGTATATAAAAATTTAAATAGAAAGGTAGTAAACAATTATTAATATGAAAATTATAGTTTTAGGTTCTAATGGTTTTTTTGGGAATGCAATAATTAATAAGCTTAAATTAAACAAAAAATATAAAGTTTATTCAGTTTCAAGATCAAAAAATATAGATCTAGTAAATTTAAAAAAATTCGAAAAGTTTATAAAGAAGATAAACCCAGATATAATTATTAATTCGGCTGGATACGGAGGTAGCGTTCATTACGTAGCTAAACATCCTGCTGAAATATTAGACACAAATATAAAAATGTATTTAAATATTTACAAAGCAACTGATATTTTAAAAAAAAAGCCAGTAATCATAAATTGTCTTTGTAATTGTGTTTATACATCACATCAAAAATATCAGAATGAAAAAACCTGGGACCATGGAAAAGTACACGACAGTGTCTACACAACTGGAAATATCCATAGGTTGCGATATCTAATATCAAGAGCATGGTTTGAACAACATAATGTAAAATCTATAAATTTAATTTTTGGAGGTTTATTTGGTCCAGGTGACCATTTAGAAGATGATAGATTGCATGCTTTTGATGGAATAATTTTTAGGATGATACAAGCATTGAAAAAAAAAAGTAAGACTTTTAAAATCTATGGATCTGGGAAACCAATAAGAGAGTGGATTTATATAGATGATGCGGTAAAAGCTATAGAGATAGCTTTAAAAATAAAATCACCAATTATTAATCCCTTAAATGTTACAAATAATTATTCAATCTCAGTTAATAAAATAGCAAAGACCGCAAAACAATTAATAAATTTTAAAGGTAAACTTTTTAACGATTTAAGTTATAAAGATGGAGATTTAATTAAAAGAATGGCTAAACAAACTAAAATTTATAAAAAATATTTTAATAAGCTTAAATTTACACCAATCAATATATCAATATTAAAAACCCTGAAGTACTATCTTAAAAATGTGGAATAAATGTTACCTTTTTATTTTCCAACTATATCTAAAGATATTTCAAATGTTAAAAAAGTTTTAAAATCTACATATATAAGTGAAGGAAAGTTAGTAAAAAAATTTGAAAGCAAAATAAGTAAATTTTTAAATTTAAAATATTGTGTAACAACTAACAGTGGTACATCAGCTTTACATCTTGCCCTTGCTGCTGCAGAGATAAATAAAGATGATGAAGTTATAATCCCCACTCAAACTTTTATAGCGACTGGGTTGGCAGTTCTTTATCAGAGAGCAAGGCCTATATTTGCAGATATTAATTTAGAAGATGGAAATATATCTATTGAAGATATAAAAAAAAAAATAACAAAAAAAACAAAAGCAATCGTTGTTGTTCATTGGGGTGGTTATCCTTGTGAAATGGATGAAATTCTTAAAATAGCCAGAAAAAACAATATAAAAGTTATTGAGGATGCTGCCCATTGTTTTGGAGGAAAATATAAAAATAGAAGCATTGGAAATATATCAGATTTTACTTGTTTCTCTTTTCAAGCAACAAAACATTTGACGACTGGTGATGGAGGACTAGTAGCATGTAAAAATAAAAAAGATTACCTTAAATTGCTTAAGCTAAGGTGGTTTGGATTTAATAGAAAGCTAAAACCAAGTTTTTATGGTGATAGAGCAGATGTAGTAACTGATATTGGATTTAAGTATCATATGAACGATTATTCAGCATCTTTAGGGTTAGCAAATCTCAAATTAATGAAAAGTTTATTAAAGTATCATGAAAATATTGGAAATTATTATTCTAAAAGTCTAAAAAATATAAAAGGATTAAAATTACTTAAATTTAAAAAAGATAGAAAACACACTTTTTGGTTCTATCAAATTTTGGTATCAAATCGACTTAGATTTATAAAAAAAGTTAGATCACTTAAAATTCCATGTTCATTAGTAAATTTCAGAATAGATAAACATGATATTTTTAGAAAGTATAAATTAAATCTTCCTGATCAAGAAAAATTTGAATTACAAAAAATATCACTACCAGTAAATATAAAAATAAATAAGAAAATTATAGATAAACTTTCCAAAGAACTCAAAAAAGGTTGGTAAGATAAAATTTAATTATGATAAGTTTAATTATAGCAACAATGAATAGGTCATCATATATTATTAGATATATTGATGCTTTAGAAAAACAGAGTTTTGATGGTCAATTACTTATTGGTGATTCAAGTAATAGATTTCATCTTAATATTATTAAAAATCATATTAAAAAAAAAAAATATAATTACGAAATTATTTTAAAACATTATCCAAAAAAGCTTCCTCATGTATGCATCTATAATATTAAAAAATTTGTAAAGCATGACTACCTTATGTGGATATGTGATGATGATATATTAATTATTAAAACATTAAAAAAATGTATTCAATTTTTAGATAAAAACAAAAACTTTTCTGGAGTAGGTGGTAAAATTCTTTCCGTTTATATTGAAAAAAATATAGGTATTGTAGGATATGAAAAGTATCCTTGTCGAGAAGTATTGCTCAATAATCCTTTAGATAGGGTTAAAAGTATTATTAGTAACTATAACGTTGTTCATTATTGTTTATCTCGAAAAACAGATTTCCTTGAAAGGTTTCCTAATGGCAGTAGCAATTTTGATAAAGGAATTGGGGCAGAATTTTTTCCTACACTTATGTTATGTGCTCAAGGAAAAGTAAAGATGTTAGATGAACTTTTTTGTATAAGGCAAATACATCCAGAGAGAAAAATTTTAAAGTCAATAAAAAAATTAAAAAATAATAAAAATTTTTTGTATTCTGTTAATTATATGAAAAATTCACTTATAAATAAAATTTTAAAAATAAAAAAAAACGATCATTTAAAAGTTAAGAGAGAAATTTTTAAAACTATTGATGGTCATTATAAAAAATTGATATTAAAAAAAAATACTTATAAGAAGAACAATATCTTTTTTTTATTTTTAAAAAAAATAAATAATAAAATGTATTTTAAAATTAAAATTATTTTACATAAATTAAGATTTTTTAAATCTATAAATGAGTATAAAAAATACAAAAATATTGAACCATTTTTAAGGTATTATCCATAGGTAATAATTTTTATAAAATAATCTGATGAAATTAACTCATTTAAGATATATTAGACTTTTATTGATCCATTATGACAACAAGAAATATTTCATTTTTAATTTATAAAATATTAAATTTTTTAGATAAAATCTTTGAGTTTATAACGAGAAGATCATTTATTATTTATGTAGGAGAGTTTATTAGAAATAATTCTGTTATTGAAAAAAAAATATTGAATAAAAAAATATTATTCTTTGCTACAACTGAATTAATAAAATGGAGAGTTAAAACAATTTACAACAAAGAGCCTGAAACTATTAATTGGATCAATAACTTTAAAAAGAATTCAATATTTTGGGACATCGGAGCAAATATTGGTCTATATTCAATTTATGCAGCATTAAAATTAAAAAAAATAAAAATCATGGCATTTGAACCGTCATCATTAAACTATAACATTTTGGCTAAAAATATTTCTATGAATAAGTTAAATACAAAAATTAATATATTTCAAATCCCACTTACATCTTATAAAAACAAATTCTTAAATTTTAACGAAACAAGTTTTAGTGAAGGGTCAGCCCTACATTCGTTTAACACCAAAACAAGTAAAAAAAAAATATTAAATTCATATAAAATTTATGGAACAAGTATTGATTTTTTGATTAAAAATAAAATTGTTGATTTTCCGGACTATGTAAAAATAGATGTAGATGGAATCGAAGATAAAATTTTAAATTCTGCAAAAAGTTTATTAAAAAGTAAAAAATTAAAAAGTGTACTGATTGAGACAAGTATTTCGAAAAAAAAAAATATTATTAAATTATTAAAAAAAAATAATTTTATAATTAAAGACTCACATTTACTAAAAGATTCAAACGAAGTTAATTTAATTTTTGCAAAAAAATAGATAGTGAATTTTTTTTTCTCTATAAATAGCAATGATTTTAAAACAACCTTAACTATACCAAAATTTCAAAATAGAAATAAAAATAATTTTAATTGTTCTCTATTTAGTGCATTAATTATAAATAATAAATGGATAATCTCCCAAGAAGATACGAAGGAGGATAAAAATTTTTTTTATGTGAATAAAGCACACGATAATCATAAAATTTATTTCCTTTCAAATGACCAGGAAATTCAAGAATTAAAGAATAGTAAAAAAAATCAACTTTTGAATCTAAATTTAATTACAGACACAGATCCTGCATTTAGGGCAAATCTTCAGATAGAAAATTTAGATGGTGCTTCATCATCCTATCAGTTGGAGTACCCTTTTTCAATGACAACAAAAAAAGGAAGGATTTTGAGTTCAGTCTCCATGTTATTATCTAATAAAGCTGAATTAAATAGAATATATTTTAGAAACATTTTCTTCAAACCAGTGATAGAAAAATTTCAAATACACATCATTGATTTAAAACAAAAAAAATTATTAATCACATTTGATTGCAAAACTAATTATACAAATGAAATTAATATTGATAAGAAACTTATAACCGAAAACAGTGTTTTTTTTTCAGAAAAGTATTTAGGCATTCCAATATTTTTTTCATCTAAAAATAATCACATAAGCTTTGAACACACACATCCTCCACATTTATACATAATGGGTAGGGAAAAATTTGATATAACAAAAAATTTAAAAGATAATTTTTTTAATGAAATATTTAAAAACAATATTTAAAAGTCCAATTTTTTATGAATTGCGTAATTTTTTAAATATAAGACCAATATTTATTGATACATTTAGAATAGATTACGGACACTCAATTTCAGACTCTTTTATATGGAGAAATGATAATAATGTTAAGACAATATTCAGATATTCAGATTTATTAAAATATTTTTATAATTTTCAAACCTCTGAGGTTGAAATAAATTTTTACAATAAAAATGGAGAATATTTAAAAAAAATAGAATTAAGAAATATAAAAAAGATTAATGAAGTTAATATTAGTGAAATTTTGTCTGATTATCCCTCAGAGTATGGAACATTTAATATTTTTCACAAATTAAATCAGTTAAATAACAATCTTCCATCAGTAAGAAACAGTTGCTACACAGGATATTCTTTAGGGGGTAATTTACCATCTTTTGTTCATGGGAATATACCTGTATATTCAAAAAAATTAGATGGCGCATTAGTTCAAAACAATATTATAAATAAATCATTTTTAATTAATCAGGTTTATAGAATTCAAGATAATTTTAAAAAAAAAAACTTTTCATTAGTCGAGTTATTTTTGACCAATCCAACTAACAATTCTATTTCAGTTAAATTTGAAAATAAAAAATATATAATAAAAAAAAATGGTAGTTTAATTTTAGATGCAACAGAATTAGAAAATACACAAATAGTTTCAAACTGTTATTATTTAAGACCAATAATATTTAAATATAAGAAAAATTATATAGACGTTCATCATGGATAATTTTCAACTAATTATACTATGTGGAGGGTTAGCAAGTAGAATAATTAAGTTAACAAAAAAAACTCCAAAATCTCTTTTAAAATTTAAAAAACATCCCTTTATTTTTTATCAATTACAATGGGCAAAAAAAAACAAAATTAAGAATATAATTTTATTAACTGGGCATTTAGATTTTGAGATTAAAAATTATATAAAAAAGAATTTTAAAGAATTAAACGTTTTCTGTATTAGGGACGGAAAAAAGTTAAGAGGAACTGGAGGAGCAATATTAAATGCGAAAAAATATTTAAAAAATAAATTTATGGTTATTAATGGCGATACATATCCAATGATAAATATTAAAAATTTAATTAATCATTATTTTGATAACAAAGAATTAAGCACTGTTGTTATAAAAAAAAATAATAAGAAGCATTTACAATCAAATATCAAAATTAAAAATAGATATATTAATTTTTATGAAAAAGAAGAAACAAATGACTCTAAATATATCGATTATGGGATTCAGCTTTTCAATAAAAAGGATCTAATCAAAACATTTAAAAAAAAATATTATCTCAGTATGGATAAAATATATTTAAAATTGATTAAAAATAAAAAACTTATTTATTATAAAACAAATAAAAACTTCTTTGAAATTGGATCATATAAATGTATTAAAGAATTTAAAAATTATCTTAGTAAAAAATGATTATATCCCAAACACCCCTAAGAATACCACTACTTGGCGGAGGTACCGACTTACCTATATTTTCAAAAAAATATGGAGGAATAGTTGTCACCGCATCAATTAATAAATACGTATATGTTATTATAAAAAAAAATATCAAAGGAGGAATTCGTTTCACAGGATATTATAATAAAGAGATTGTTTCAAATGTATCAAGTTTAAAACATAAGGTTATTAAAGCAGTTCTTAGAAATATAGAATGCTTTAAAAATATAAAAAATATTGAAATAATTTCTCTGTCAGATCTTCCTGGAAATTCTGGCCTTGGAAGTTCTAGTAGTTTTACAGTTGGACTTATTCATGCACTATATAATTATTTAGATATTAAAACTGATAAAAAAAATCTTGCATCACAAGCTCACTTCATTGAGCGTCAAGTATTAAGAGAGGAAGGGGGTGTACAAGATCAATTTATCTCAAGTTATGGCGGTATAATTGATCTCAGAATTACTAAAAAAGAAATAGTATCTATTAAAAATTTTAAATTATCACCATCAATTAAAAGAGAATTAAATAATAGATTAATTTTATTTGATACAAATATTTTTAGATATTCAAAATATGTACATAAAAAAACCTTTAGTAGTATTAGAAAAAATATTAATAAAATGAAGAGTTTATTGATGATAAAAAAAATTGCTTTAAGAAATTTAAATAATTTGAAAAAAGGCAATTTAGATTATTTTGGAAAAAGTATGGATGAACATTGGGAATTAAAAAAAAAATATGGATTTAAGATTACTTCAAAAAAAATTGATAAAATGTATGAAACTGCGAAATCAAATGGAGCTCTTGGTGGAAAAATAATTGGGGCTGGATCTGGAGGCTTCTTTACAGTATTTGTAAAAAAAAAATCTATCAATCTATTAAAGGAGTCATTTAAAAAAATAAATATAAATCATATCGATTATAAATTTACGAATTCTGGTTCTAAAATAATTATGAGTATTAAATAAAAATGTCAAAAAAAATTCTTATAACTGGTGCCTCAGGTTTTATAGCTTCAAATTTTATTAATTCTTGTAATAGAAAAAAATATCATATTGTTGGTATTGACTTGGTTAAACCGAAATATAAATTTCTAAGAAATTTTGAATTTATCAAATTCGATATTGCTAAAAAAAATAATTTTAAATTATTAAAAAAAAAAAAATTTGATTATGTAATTCATTTGGCTGCCTTTTCCAAACCATCAAAAGCTGAAAAATTTTCTCAAAAAGCTATTAATTCTAATATATTAGGAACAAAAAATATTTTTGATTATGTTAAAGAATTTTCAAAAAATTCAAAAATATTTTTTTTTTCAGGGGGTGCTTTATACAATAGCACACCAAAGTATTTACCTATGGATGAAAATCATCCGATTGACCCTTATCAAAATATATATTGTTTTACTAAAAGATCTGGTGAAAATTTATGTGAGGACTATATTAAACATTATAATTTAAAAATTATTTATTTTAGGTTATTTAACACCTTTGGACCTCATCAAGATGAAGAATTTTTAATTCCTTCATGGATTAAAAAATGCAAAAGAAAAACCAATAAACTAGAAATTTTAAATGGATCAATCATAAGAGATTTCAATTATGTAGAAAACTTGATAAACTTACTATTTATGTTGATGAAAAATAATAAATTAAATGGAGGACCATTTAATGTGGGTAGTGGTAAACCAGTAAAGTTAATTGATATTGCAAATTTTATTGCTAATTATTTTGGTATGCAGGTTAAAGATTTGAAAAATAAAAATACTTTTGGTTCAAAAAAACAATTTTCTTCAATTCAAAAGATTAAAAATTTTTCTGGATGGAAACCAGAAATTAGTTTACGAGATGGTTTAATCAAAACAATTAAATTTTATACAAAGTAAGAAAATGAATATAAACAACTATTTTAAAAACTCTTCTGACACTATGCTAAGCATTCAGAAGCAGATTGATAGTATTAAGGAAATTGCTAAAAATATTTACAAAAGTCAAAAAAAAGGTGGAAAACTTTTAATTGCTGGTAATGGAGGATCTTCTGCTGATGCCGATCATTTTGCAGGAGAAATGACTTGTACTTATAGCAACCCAAAAAGAAGACCGTTCAATGCAATTTCTTTATCAAGTAATTCTGCAGCAGTTACTGCTTGGGCAAATGATTTTGGATTTGATAGTTATTATGAAAGGCAATTAGATGCTTATGCTAAAAAGGGAGATGTACTATTTTTATTATCAACAGGAGGAGGAAATATAAAAAAAGGATATTCAATGAATCTTGTAAAAGCGGCAAAAATGGCAATAAAAAAGAAAATAAAACTCTATTCTTTGGTTGGAAAAACCGGAGGTGAGCTTCACAAAATATCTAATATTTCAGTAAAAATCGATTCATTTGCAACTTCTCATATCCAAGAAGCACATATTGCTATTATCCATTATATATGTGAATTACTGGACAAATATGAAAAAAAATAGAACTATAATATATGCTGATGGCGCTAGCTTAGATCAAATAAAAAAAATAGATCCATTAGTAAAAGGATATACTTTTAATCCATCATTATTCAGAAAGTTAGGAGTAAAAAACTATCTTTCATTTTCTAAGATCTTGTCAAAAAAAATAAAAAAAAAATCAATTTCCCTAGAAGTTTTCGCTGATGATGAAATAAATATGATCCATCAAGCAAAAAAATTAAGTAATCTTGGAAATAATATTTATGTCAAAATACCAATTACTTTCACTAATGGAAAATCTACTAAAAATGTGATTAAAGAGCTTATTAAACTAAATGTAAAACTAAATATCACAGCTATATTTACTCTAAAACAGGTGAAAAAAATTTTACCTATTGTAAAAAATACTAAAACAATTTTATCCATTTTTGCTGGAAGAATTTATGACACAGGTATAGATGCTAATAAAATAATGCAATCTATTTGTAAATTAGTACATAAAAACTCAAAATGCTTAGTTTTATGGGCAAGTCCAAGGATGATATATGATTTAATTCAAGCTAACAAAATGAATTGTGATATTATTACACTCCCAGTAGATCTAATATTCAAGAAAAAAAATTTTGGCAAAAAGTTAGAAAGTTACTCTTTAGAAACTGTAAAAAATTTTTACCAAGACTCTTTAAAAAGCAAATATAAACTTTAGTTTTTTATGTACAATTTTCCACTAATGCACAATAATTTTGAAAAATCTGATTTTACCAAAGTCATTAGTTTATTGAAAAAAAAAAATCCAATCTTAACTCAATCTAAGAATGTTAAAAAATTTGAAAAAGAATGGTCAAAATGGCTAGGTGTAAAATATAGTATTTTTGTTAACTCAGGATCATCAGCTAATTTGATAACATTATCAGCTCTAAGAATTATTTTAAATAAGAAAAAGAGAGAAATTATTGTTCCTTCTTTTACTTGGATATCAGATATTATTTCAATAATTAAAAATGATTTTAAGCCTATTTTTGTCGATATTAATTTACAAAATCTTTGTGCATCAGAAGAAGAAATATTAAAAAAAATTAATATAAATACTGCTGCAGTTTTTTTAACCCATGCCCAAGGTTTTAATGGACTTTCGACTAAATTGTTAAAGATTTTAAAGAAAAAAAAAATTCCTTTAATAGAAGATGTGTGTGAGTCTCATGGAGCTAAATTTGGAAAAAAAAAATTAGGAACTTTTGGGATAGCTTCTAATTTTTCTTTTTATTACGCTCATCATATGTCAACTATAGAAGGAGGTATGATATCTACAAATAACAAGAAAATTTATGAAATGATAAGGGTTCTAAGATCTCATGGTATGGCCAGAGAAATTGGGAATTCTCAATTAGAAAAAAAAATTATAAAAAAAAATCCAAATCTTTCTCCAAAATTTATTTTTTTACACCCAGGATATAATTTTAGAAATAATGAAATAGGTGCAATTATTGGATTAAATCAACTTAAAAGACTTAATAAAAATGTAATTAAAAGAAAAGAAAATTTAATATATTTTTTAAACTTATTAAGTGAAAAATTTTATTTAACAAATTTTGATATAAACGGAAATTCAAATTATGCATTTCCATTAATATTAAAAAAAAAGAATTTTGGTAATCGAGATTTATTAGAAAAAATTTTAGATAAGAATAGAATTGAATATAGAAGAGGAAGTGTAGGTGGAGGAAATCAGTTAAGACAACCATATTTAAAAAATTTTTTACCTAAAATTAATTTCAAAAATTTTAAGAATGTTGAACATGTTCATAATTTTGGGTATTATTTGGGAAATTATCCCTCTTTGCCAAAATCTAAAATAAAAATACTTTGTAATATTTTGAATAGAATAGATTTTAAATAATTAATTTTTATGAGCACATTCAAGAAGTCTTTATTTATACTCAAAGAGTATAATGCCAAGATTATTTTTTTAGTATTTTTGATTTTTGTGTCTACTTTTTTAGATCTTCTAAGTCTTGGTATGATGTTGCCACTATTAAATTTATTAATCTCAGATAATTATGTAAATTACATTGAAAAATTTGAATTTTTATCTTTTTTAAAATTATATACAAAAAATGAATTATTTTTTCTATCCTGTATTTCATTAATTATAGCATTTTCTTTAAAAGCACTTTTTATGATATTTTTAAATATTTATAAAAATAATCTAATTTATAAAATAACTGTTAACTTAACAAACAAACTAACTAAAAAATATTTATACTCTCAATTCAAGCTATTTGTTGAAACTAATTCCTCAACATTGCTTAGAAATATTGTAAGTGATGTGGTTTCATTTTCTGGAAACACATTTAATGCAATTGTTTTTATAACTATAGATTTACTCTTAATTATTTCAATAATTATATTTTTTTTAAATTATGACTTTATTACAACTATAATGATTATATCTATAATTTTGTTAATTTTTATAATTTATTTTTTTTCTTTCAAAAAAATTCTTATTACTTGGAGTGTTGAAAAACTTAAATTCGACAGGTTAAGATATAAATATCTAAATGAAATGTTGAATGCAATAAAAGAGATAAAAGTTTTTAAATCAGAAAACTATTTTTTTAATAAATTTAAAAAAAGTAATGACATTCATTTTAAGGTAAATTCAAAACAACAAACTGTGACTGCTTTACCAAGAATAATATTTGAATTTATTTCTATACTAATTCTAACATTGATTATCTATATTTTTTTAAAGAGCAATAAACCTTTAGATGAACTTTTAATTATTTTGGGTCTTTTTGCTATATCTAGTTATAGAATATTGCCTACAATCACAAGACTGCTAGTATCTCTTCAATCACTTAAATCATCTATAGCACCGCTAGAAAATTTATTCCTAGAACTCACATCAAATAAATATCAAGATTTAAAAAGTTTTGATAAAAAAGAATTAGATTTTAATAATTTAAAGACGCTAGAATTAGAAAATATATCTTTTAAATATAATGAAAAAACTCAAATTTTTAAAAGTCTTAATTATAAATTTGAAATAGGAAATATATATGGAGTTTTAGGAGAAAGTGGATCAGGCAAAACTACTTTAATAGATATAATTTGTGGTCTTACTAATCCAGATAAAGGTAATTTAAAAATAAACAATAATATAATTTCTGAAAATATATTTAAAAATTCTGGAATTATTGGATATGTGCCTCAAGAAGTTTATTTAAACGATGAAACTATAAAATCAAACATAGTTTTTTCTGATGAAGAGGTAAATGAGCTAAACTTGAAGAAAGCTATTGAAGATGCTCAATTAAATAATTTAATAAGTGATTTAATTGATGGAGTAGAAACACAAGTTGGAGAAAGAGGTTCTCAAATATCTGGAGGACAAAAACAAAGAATAGGAATAGCTAGAGCATTATATAGAAAATTTCCTATAATTTTAATGGATGAACCCACTTCATCTCTTGACACTGAAACAGAGGAAAAATTTTTAGAATCTCTTTCAAAAATAAAATTGAATAAAATCATTATTATTGTAAGTCATAGAAAGAGTACATTTAAAATTTGTGACAAAGTTCTTGAGGTCAAAAATTATAACTTACGGGAAATTAAATAATCTATGAAAAAAATTTTAATTATAGGAGGCGGGGGATATATTGGAACAGAAGTAATAAAATATTTTTTAAATAAAAAAAAAAAAATTTTTTGTAATGATAATTTCATTTATGGACAAAAAAATTCTGTTACCAAATTTTTAAATAATAAAAACTTTAAACTACTTGAATTTGACTATAGAGATACAAATAGATTTAAGAAAGTATTGTCTAATTGTGACTCAATAATTTTTTTAGGAGGAATGGTTGGAGATCCTATAACAAAGAAATATAAAAAAATTTCCAGAAATATAAATTATATTGGAATAAAAAATTTCATTACACTATGTAAAACTAATTTTGATGGAAGGTTTATATTTGTTTCAACATGTTCTAATTATGGTTTATCAAAAAATATGAATTTACTATCTGAAAATGCAACTTTAAATCCATTATCAATTTATGCAAAAAACAAAGTGATGATTGAAAAATATATCTTACAATTAAAGAACATAAAATTTATACCAACAATTTTAAGATTTTCCACAGCTTTTGGTTTGTCTTCAGAAAGAATGAGATTTGATCTAACAATAAATCAATTTGTAAAAGAAGCTTTTTTTAAAAATAAATTAGAAATTTATGATGGAGATACTTACAGACCATATTGTCATGTAAAAGATTTTTGCAGAATAATTGATAAAGTTCTTAGCTCCGACAAAAAATTAGTAAATTTTGAAGTATTTAACGCTGGTGATAGTAAAAATAATTATAATAAAACTCAAATTGTTAAAATCATATCTAAATATTTAAATATAGAAAATGTAAAATTTATATCAAGCAGCAAAGACAGAAGAAATTATCGAGTTGATTTTAAAAAAATTAAAAAAAAACTATTAATACAATCGAAATATTCGGTAGATTATGGTGTTAAAGAAATAATTAGCTACTTAAAAAAAAATAAAAATTTAAAACCAATGGGTAATTATAAAATTCGATTAAAAAAATGAAAATAGATAAATTAATTTCTTTTATAAAAAAAAATTTTCGTCAAAAAAGAATTTTTTTAAATGAACCAATAATTAATAAGATTGATGAGAAAAGTGTTAACAAAACAATTAAATCTACTTTTGTATCCTCTGCTGGAAAAGCTACAAAACTATTTGAACAGAAAGTTGCTAGTATTACTGGATCAAAATATGCTATCGCAGTAAACAGTGGAACATCTGCATTATTTTTATCTCTAATTGCTGCAGGTGTAAAAAAAAATGAGGAAGTATTTGTTCCATCAATGTCATATGTTGCTTCCGCAAATGCAATACTTTACAATGGTAGCATTCCTCATTTTGTTGAAGTTAAAAAAGAAAATATAGGTATAAACTTTAAAAAATTAGAAAATTATGTAAACAAAAATTTTAGTGTAAAGAAAAATAAATTAATTAATAATAAAAATGGAAATATAGTAAAAGCTTTAATTTTAGTTCATGTATTTGGCCAACCTGCAGATCCAGAAGTTGCTAAAAAATTCTGTAAAAAATATAAATTAAAATTAATTGAAGATGCTGCTGGTGCTGTAGGTAGTTACTATAAAAAAAAACACCTAGGTACTTTTGGTGATGCAGGTATAATTAGCTTTAATGGAAATAAAACTATTACAACAGGCGCAGGAGGTATAGTTTTAACAAATAATAAAAGTATTTCAGATTTAGTTTACAATCTATCAACTGTAAATAAGACAAACGATAAACTTGATTTTAATTTTAGACAGATTGGATATAATTCAAGAATGCCAAGCCTTAATGCTGCTTTAGGGTTAAGTCAAATTTCAAAATTAGGAAAAATATTAAGTTCAAAAAAAAATATAGCAAAAAAATATGAAACTTTTTTTAATGAAAATTTTAATAATGAGTTAATATTTCTAAAAAAACAAAAAAATACAAAACCTAATTTTTGGTTAAATGCTATATTTATAAAAAATAGTAATTTAAAAAAAAGAAACCAATTATTAATCGATCTATCTAAAAATAATATCTTTTGTAGACCTATTTGGAAACCTTTACATTTATTGCCACATTTTAAAAAATATCAAAAAATGAATTTAAGTACGACTAATTTAATACACAAGAGTGTTATTAATTTACCAAGCTCACCGATATTATGATATTTTACAAGTACTAATATAGTAACGTAATATTTGGTATTTTCTAAGATAATTCAAAAAATGAAATAAATTATTTTTTCAAAAAATCTAAAAATGCTTTGATGACTTAAAATAGAAGGAAGCTGATAAAACTCAATATATCAATAAAAATATTACGACGAATTGTATTAAATAATTTTAATTTTAAAACTTAGATTTTAAAGATTGAACTATCAATATATCTCTATTTTTTTCAGTTTTAAGAATTTTTGTTCTTCCATGCATAAATCTTTTATTATCAATTAAAAGAATATCATTTTTTTTTAAATATATTTTTTCTGTAAGTTCATTACTTATCTTTTTTACTTCTTTTAAAATATTATTAGGAATTTTTTTTTCATTACATTTTCTTGAAATTAATTGTTTTTCACTTTTCAAAGTTACAAATAAGTGATTAGCAAAAGACAGTTCATTTTGAATATTTGTAGGGTTTATAGCAAATTTCTTTAACTTGTATTTTATATAACTGTTTTTAAAACTTATTTTTCCTTCGCCATAGCCTATTATATTCATCGGCCATTTTTTATCATAAAGATTTTTTTTAATATCTATACTTGCTTTAACCTCATATGTAATTGGATTAAATAAAAAATAATCCCTAGTTTTTTGATTTAAATTTTTCCAAAGATTTATTCCATCACAAATAAGAGTTGCTCCACTCTTTCGAGACGGTTTTTTACAATAAAATGTTATTATGTCAGGACAGGCAGTTGTAAAACTTGCTTCACTGTGTAAATCAATTTTCTGAAGACCTTTATCAACATCTCTTATATTTTGTTCATTAAATCTTTTTTTTCTTCTTATTGCATCTTGTGCATAAATTTTAGTATAAATTTTCGTAAAATCTAATAAATTTTTAACATTAATTTTAGAGTCTCTAAATATTATCAATCCATATTTTTTAAATATCGATTTTAATTCTCTAGAGAATTTTTTAGATTTATAATTTAATTTTTTAGATTTAAAATTAAGAATTAACCCTTTATTTAAAAATTTTTCTGAAATATTACTTTTAATCATAATTTAGGATGATGATGGTCTTTCAAAATCACCATCACCAAGAAGTAGTCTTAATTTTTTTGTTTTAGTTTTATATCCTAAATATATATCTATGTTTTTATTTTCGTAAGGATAAAAATGGCTTGGTGCAATTATATTTGTTTTTTCTAAATTGATAAAACCACATGAGGATAGCATTGTTTTTTTTAGACCATAATTATATAATTCTATAAATTCAGAATTAAATTTTTTTACAATAAAATCAAAAAAATTATATAATTTAAAAAAATTATTAAAATTTCCAATTATATCAACAATTCTTAATATGTTTGAATTTTTATATTTTATTTTTCTAAATACGATTAAAATTTTTTTATTACCAGAATTAATACTATAAATAAAATATTTAAAAAAAGAACATTTTAAATATTTATTTATTAAATAATTTTTTGATTTCAATGGGATTTGATTTTGGAATATTTTATTATTTAAATTTCTAATTTTTTTTTCATTTACAATTTCTGACTTAATTTTATCAATCCTTTTAAATTTTAACCTATTTGTATTAAAATCATTAAGTTTAATTATTTTATATTTCTTTTTATGTTTAGAAATAAAGACATAATGATTCATTTTACCAACATTGAAGCCTTGCCATTTATGGTATTTGATCAATCTTTTATTGAAATTTATTACACAAAGATTCTTAACTTTTTCTTTTTCTTGAATCTCTTTGAATAGTTTAACTCCAATACCTGGAAATTGATTTTCTCGTACTTTCCAATCCGCTAAAAATATCGTTTCATTTTTAGAATTTTTAAGAAATCCATCAAAAATTGAATTTCTAATAAAACATTGGAACCCTATTATCTCTTTTTCTAATTTAGCAATATAGAAGTTATAATTTCTTTTATCTTTATGAAACCAGTCAATTAAAAAAGGCTTTCTTAAAAAAATATGATTTTTATTATAATATTTTTTTATAAATAATTTTAATTCATCAATTTGATTTTTTTTAATCTTAAAAATTTTTAATTTTGAATTTTTCATGATAACTAAGAACTACAGAATATAACTAATATAATCTATAATTTAAAAATGAATTTTTTAAAACATATTTTAAGTAAAAATAATAAATCTGAAATAATTAGTTTAAATTATGAAGTAATCAGCATCAAAAAAGAAATTTTAAAACACTTTTCTTTCATACTAAATTTAAAAAAAAAAAATCTTATATTAATATTGTGTAACAATAATCACCAATCAATACTCTGTTACTTAGCTACAATAGCATCTGGAAATGTAGCAATGCTAATTGACGAAAATACTGATCAAATTAGGTTACAAAAATATATTAAAAAGTATAAACCAAATTATTTATTTACTAAGAAAAAAGATTTTCTTGATAAAGATTTCTTTAGCAAATTACATTATGACAGTTATAATTTAATCAAAATCAATAAAAATTATGCAATTCATAAAGATTTAATTTTGTTATTGCCTACTTCAGGAACCACTGGCTCACAAAAATTTGTAAGAATTTCGAGAGTAAATCTTAACATTAATACTCAAAGTATATGTAAAATTAAGAAACTTGACTCAAATGACATTTGTATAACTACTATGCCATTTCAATACACATTTGGAATGTCTATAGTTAATAGTCATATACTTTCTAATTCAAAAATAATTTTAAATAACGAGAGTTTATTTAGTAAAATTTTCTGGCAAAAAATGAATAAATTTAAAGTTTCAAATTTTGGACATGTTCCATTCGGTCTAGAGATTTTGAGAAAATTAAATTTTAAAAAAATAGCTTTAAAAAGTTTAAGATTAATATATCAAGCTGGCGGTAAATTAGACGATGAACTTTGGAGATATTTTGTTGAGCTTTGTGAAAAAAAAAAAATTGATTTTATACCAATGTATGGAGCCACCGAAGCCACATCTAGAATGTCATTTTTAGAAAAAAAATTTTTAAAGTCTAAAATAGGATGTATTGGAAAAGGTCTTGATAATACAAAAATGTATTTAAGCAGAGTAAAAAAAGGTAAAGGAGAAATTATTTTTGAAGGAAAAAATGTTTCTATGGGTTATGCAAATAATTTTAAAGATTTGAGTAAAGGAAATTATAATAAATACAAATTATTCACTAAAGATATTGGGTATTATGATGAAGATAAATACATTTACATAATAGATAGGAATGATCAGTTCATAAAAATTAATGGTATAAGAATAAATATACTTGATATTCAAAATTTTTTAAAAACTAATTTTTTTGGTACAATTGCTATTAAAGGTAGAAGTAAAATTATTATTTTTTTTGATAAAAAATTAATTAATCAAAATTTAAT
>ENA-UOXV01001800-UOXV01001800.1-marine-metagenome-genome-assembly--contig:-NODE-1800-length-29139-cov-6.208121_pt1 | contig 29139 bp, 38 predicted proteins | sample MGYA00238165_ERZ766961 | MGnify/ENA primary metagenome ERZ766961 (study PRJEB28924, sample SAMN03173240) | marine metagenome | biome: Marine; feature: Water; material: Subsurface seawater | place: North... | reverse complement strand
CCTTAGATTCTTAGATCCCCCGAAGCCTTGCGCCAGGCGCAGGCTTCGGCCTGGTCAAAAGTCAAAGTAAAAAAAGATGTCTGCATCTCACGCCCTTGAGCCAGCGGCGGGCGAAGCAGTTGCGACGCGTGCGGATTCGTTACAAAACTGTTCCATTTTCTCTCGTGCGACCGCTGGCGATGTCGCGTGTAAAGCCTCCTGCGCTGCGAAAAGGCGATGGGAGGTGCGTGTATTCCTGCGGCGGCGTCAACCCATATATCGCGCTCCCAGCTCGATTCCAGTGCACCAGCGCCTGTGCGCGAGTTGTCTGATTCATGCTTGACGCCTTTGCCGCGGGCAGTGCGACGGTCAGAGCCGGGGACAATCAGCTTGATCCTAAAGCGCTGGTCGAGTGGAGCGAGGAGGAGCGCGAGGAGCTGCGCTTCGGATCGATGGTCGGCCTTGGTTATGCGGGCGCAGTGCTGGCAGTGTACGTACGCACGATGCATCCCACTGTCGCCGGCGGTGATAGCGGTGGGTCCATTTTCCCTGATATCAGGGTGTGTTGGCGTAGCAATGTGCAAAGCCGTGCTCCGCCGAGAGAGTGCTGTCCCGTTTGCGACGTCACACAAATCTGTGTCGGTGGGCGGCAGGGGAGCTGATGGGAGCAGCGTGCGAACTTGGCGTGGCGCACCCCCCCGGATACCCATTGTTCACCATGCTTTCCTGGCTCGGCACCAAGCTCATCCCTGTCGGCTCCCCCGGGTTTCATCCCGCTCCTTTCGGCCCCCCCTGCGGCTATGCCACCATCGCGAGCCAGCGCGTGATGACCGTGGCGACGCGCAGATACCGCCTGAACCTCGTGTCTGTTTTTTTTGCGACTACCGCGGCGTGGCTGCACTTCCACACGCTGGTGCGCTGGCACCTCGCGCTGTCGCGCCCCAGCACGGCGGTCAAGACTGTGGAGTACCGCGGCTCCACGTGGGTCGGCCTGCTCGGCTCTGGGCTCCTCTCATTCTCGCCGCTCATCTGGCAGTACAGCATCCACGCAGAGGTCTGCGCCCTCCCATAGTCTGGTTGCGTCTCCAGAGCTCGTAGCGGCAGCGCCCGGGGCGGCAGCACGAATGAGCGAAGCGTGTCCGTGGTCCAGGTCTTCGCCATGAACAATATGTTCCTGGCGCTGCTCCTCTTTCTCGTCGTGCGCTACGTGCAGGAGCGCAGGGTAGCTGATGCAAACTGGGGAGCGTTGGTCATTGGGCTGGGTCTGACGAACCAGCATACGCTGCTGTTGTATGCGCTCCCCCTTGTCGCATGGATGCTCTGGCTCGGGCGAGCTCAGCTGCTGCGTCCCGAGAGGTTTGCGTCGCTTGCACTGCTCGGGCTGCTCGGCCTCACGCCCTATCTCTACCTCTTCTGGGCGGCCACGCACGCCCCGCTCGGCTCCTGGGGCGACACCTCGACTCTCTCGGTCCCATCCCCACTCCTACCCACTCCGACCCACCGCATTTCCCCCGCGGCGTGTGAGGCAGTTGGGTGTGGGCAGGGCTACCCCGCGGTCGGTTTCTGGACGCACTTCCTGCGCAAGGAGTACGGGACCTTTTCGCTTTACTCGGGCAAGGAGGGCGAGCGCAACCAGCTCGCAGCGGCCTTCTCGCTGTACGCCTCCACCTCACTGAGGGCCGATTCGCTCTTCACTGCGTGGGCGGCGGTGGTGGGCGTGGGGGCGGGGCTCCGCCACGAGGGTGCGCGCGGGGTCAGCGCGGTGCTGCTAACGGCGTTTGTGTTCTACATGGTGGTATTCCACATGCTCGCGAACCTCCCCCTCGACCGCCCGCTCTACCTCGGCGTGCACATGCGCTTCTGGATGCAGCCCCACCTCATCCTGTTCGCCTTCATCGCCCTCGGACTCGCCGCGCTCCTGCGCGCCGCGAAGCTGTGGAACCCTGCGGTGGCGCCGGCCCTGTGCTTGGCACTCGTCGCGGCTCAGATGGCTGTCAACTTTTGGCGGATGGATCAGAGCAACAACTTCTACACCTACGAGTTCGGCCGAGGGATCCTCGAGGCAGCCGGCCCGCCCGGCGCGTGCTGGCTGCGATGGCGCCATGCCCGGGACGCAGTTGGCCGGCATGGGCTGAGGCGCGGGCGGTGACGGGCAGGGACGCGCGGCGAACGCGGTGCTGCTGACGCAGGGCGACCTCGTGACCAACTTGGTGCGGTATCTGCAGCGCTGCGAGAAGCGCCGCCCGGACGTCGCCCACCTAGACATGCCCATGATGACGTCTGCGCCCCTCCTCTTCACGCGCGCGGCTCGCCTCGCCTTGCAATGCCAAGGCATGCACCGAAGTCGGGCCCCTCACGCAGGTACGAGTGGTTCAAGACCCGGCACGTTCCGCACATGCCGAGCCGGGTGGTCTTCCCGGGGATGCAATTTTCGGTAGGCGCGCGACGCCTCAAAGAGCACCGCGGCACGCCCTTCTCAATGAAGCAGCTTCTCGAGGCCAATTTCGATATCCGCGTCGGAAACGCCACACGCCCCTTCTACCTCATCGGTGGCTGGTGTGTGCAACTCACCGAGTGCTTTCCTGAGTATGTTTCGAGATGCATGCGGGATCGCACAGAAGTCGCGCGGGTGTCGCGACGGAGTCACGCGAGAATGATTGCGAGGCAGGTACGGGGAGGAGGGAGGCACGGGGGACCAGATGGTCGCAGGCTGGCACGCGGAGGCACGCCCCGCGCGCCCGGCGTTGGAACCCCGGCGCTCCGCGCGCCTCCCTCGCGGGGGGCTGCCCGCTGCGGCCTTGACCGCTGTGCTCTGCGACGCCCGCGTCTCGAGTCGACTCACGACGCTGGCGTGGGTCGCAGCCTGTCGGGATGGGAGCGCGGATCACGCGCGCAGGAAAGCGACTCAAGGGGAAAGAGTGGCGGGGGGAGGCGAGCCAGTTTGTGCTGCCTGCCATGAAGGCTCTGCCCGACGCGCGCAAGTACGATGAGACGACTTGGGAGCGCACCATCCTCGAAAACTACGTGTCGTACGCCCAGGCGGTCCCACCCCGCTTCAATTCCTGCTACCCGGTCCTGAGAGCGGCGGGGGGCTAATGCTTCCGACGAGTTTCGGACTAGGTGTGCGTGAATCGCATGGACCGGGCTGTTGCCAAGGGCAAGGAGGCAGAGGGATCCCCGTGGATCAAGGAGCAGGGAGAGCTGAAGAAGGCCATCAAGGGCCTCGAGAAACTCATCGCGCTCGTTCGGTAACCCGCCTTGGCTCCCCACGCTGCCCAGCCCACCTTTCACATCTTTTTGGCATCCAGAGTACCGAGCAGTGGGCGCCACTGTTGGCAGATCCTTCCCGTATGCGTTCGATCTCTCAGACATTCTGCGCAACACCGCGATCGCCTACGGGCGGCTGAAGTGTCCGCGGCCCGACAAGTACCCCTCGGAGCCCTGCCCGGGGCAGGACAAGATGCGGGAGCTCATGGCGGAGTTCCTGAGAACCACAAGGAAGAGCGCGGCGGAGACAGCGACAGAGCGCCTCGTCATTGAAAATCCCGGGAAGTTTATCAACTTGGGCTGATTTGGCGGTTCAGCTCTGACAGCCTCAGCAAGGCGCTTTCGGACGATTCTGCATGCGTTTTCGAGCGCGGTACGGCATTTAAGTCGCAAGAGCGCATGGTCAAAAGCCGTGATGCTCCACAAAGAAACACATCATCACGAACTAGGTCAAGGTGCTTGAATAAAGAGTGAAGCAGCCAAATGCTCGAAAGGCTAGCCCACACTCCATCTTCAGTCGCATACGCTCCTAGTTGCGTGCAAACCACGTTAGATGTTGCTTTCGAAAAGTAATCGGAGTTTCCAATTGACTTTGGGGAAACTCAATACTCAAGCGAGTTACCATGGTTGCTGCGTGGACTGCCCTCGCGGCACTTCTCCTCGCTTCCAGCGTAGAAGCATACAATGGTCCCGCCGCCAAAATGACTAGTGTGCGCCGTGCTTCAAGGTAGGTCGCTTCGCCCGTAGATAGTGACCAGGGGTGCAGATGACGAACTGGTCCTTGAACATCGTAAGGCTGACGTGAGCCCTCCCAACATGTCCAAGGTGCCATCCAAGTGATCACTCGGAAGCATCGTTGAACTCACCACTTGACTTTCTTCGGGCAGGAACGTCGCTACCCAAGCTGCCTCCTTGCGGTGCTCTGCTTCGCCGAGTCCGGGTGGGCAGGAAGACTCTCGCAGGGCATTTCTGCGCACCACTGTGGCGGCAGCGTGCCTCACAGCGCTAGCACCGGAGACCTTCGCGGCGGTGCCCAACATGGAGGAATACAACAAAGGGAGCGGCACCGTTGTTCGGCCTCCCCCGGGAATGGGGAAGGCTGCGACCAAGAAAGTAGTAGCGCCAACGGACAAGCCGAGTGCTCTGGCAGCAGTGGACGAGGCGGATGCGCTCCTTGAGAGTTTCCCACCTCTCTGCGAAAAGCTCGCCTGGTACAACAAAACTCTCAACTACTAGTTAATGTGGTCACTGCGCAATGTCTGGAGCGATGGGGCTGAGGGCTGTCGGACCTTGCTGGCTTGCAGGGACACCATCCGAGGGGCGCTGCAGACCGCGCCTGTGGGGCAGCGTTTCGTCAAACCTGACAAGCCGCTCGTAATCTTTGCCCCGAACCTTGGATTCGGCTCAGCTGGCGCCTTGGAAAAGGTGCTGCCCCGCCCCCGCTAAGTACGCGGCTGCAAAGTTGCGCGCTTCAGGTACCCTGCAGCGGACGCTGAAGCCCGCGTCACAGGCACTGGGCATGGACAAGAAGGAGGCAGCGGGGCTGGAACGCGCGCGAAAGGATGTAGCACTTGCACTCAACGAGCTAGCAGACTTCTCGTTCACGAACCGAGTCATCTTCTTCTCTGAGGAAGACAAACAGAGCGTTTCGGATCTCGCAGACAAGAATCTCGAGGTAGACGTGAACGAGGCCCTCGAAATCGTCGCCCGTGCTCGCGGCAGACTCGCCGACATTCGCGCCGCGCTTCAGTGATATTCTAATGCGCATGCCAATTCCACTCGGTACAATCCTTCATTCAATGAAGTTCATTGGCATCTCCTCGGGCCTTGGCCCAGCACTCGAGGCCTCAGCCTCCATACTACCCCACTTGGGGGCGGTGCTCGTGGAGGTGCCGGCGCACGCGCGCGTAGCAGGCCTCGTAGGCGAAGAAGAAGAAGGCGCCGCCGACGGAGAAGGTGAGCGCGCGCGGCGCGAGGCCGCGAAAGAGGGCCCCGCTGCCCTCATGGGCCACGGTCCTCCTCCAGCAGTCCACCATGCCCGTGTACCGCGCAGCGCCCCCTTCGATGAGTCCCTGCGTCTGCAAACGCGTGTTGACGCAATCGATGGGCTGCGTGCACACTGCCGTCGCCACCCCGGCGGCCATGCCTGCCGCGAGGTCGAGCAAGGCCATGTCCCCTTTGGGCTTGCGCCCGCGGGCGCCGTGGCAGCCGTCAATCGCGGCAGCCAAAGCCGCGCGGGTGGTCGCAAAGGAAGTCCACTGCACGCCGTTGTAGACGACATTGCGCACGAGGGTGGCAGCGCTTCCGCGGTACAGCCCGATAGGCCCCTCGGCCCGGAGAACCGCACCTGCGACGCGCAGCGCGCTATCCGAGCCGAGCAGCTGCGTGCGGTGCTTGACAACCTCCATGGGCACCCCCACTAGCGACGCGAGCACACTTCCAACTGTCGCTGCAACTAACGGTTCAAACGAGCCCAGTGTCAACCCCGCCTCATGCACCCACATTGATGTCGCCCCCTGTCCTGAGTGAAACAGCACGGCGAAGGGCAGCCCAAGTGCCATCGTCGACGGCAGTCCCGCCCAGAGCGATGCCCCCCCCTTTGCGACACTCCGCATCTTGATGGCATTGCCAATGCCTACCTTTTTTGTCATGCCCCCAACGTCGCTGCCCAGGGCGAGCCAACGCTCCTCAGTCGAGCACGTCTTAAGGTGCGGGGCAGAACTGGTGTGGGATTGGGGGAGAGGAAATGCAGGCAGCAACCTGCTAGCTACCTCGAAGAGAGTCGTGATTGTGTCCAGCGGATGAACAAATACATATTTCACCAGCCCTGCTGCGAAGCCCGCGATACACTGGCTGGTCAAATCATCGCGCACCTCCGGAGATGAGCGGATCTTGTCCGAAACTCTGACGAGAGCCCCCCGAGGGCCTTTCGGGACAGGTGCGACGGAATTCGAATTCACGCTCGCACTCAGCAGCAAAACTAGGTACAGAATCCGCAAGCGAATTTGCATAATCCTGAGCGCTCGAAGTAATCGTCTACAGAATTGGTCGCCTCCGTCTCAGTGCGCAGCGGCAACCCGGACGCCCTAGCGCCGGCGTCTTCTCAAGACCAGGACTGGCCTTGAAAATTGGATCGGGCACCGTGAGAACCTGCGAGCTCCTCGCTCACCCCCAGCTGTCCCCGTCGAGCGGACCAGACGGCCCCAGGGTCTCTCTCAAGCCCTCGCTTCGCAATCTGAAATTAGGGAAACAGGTTATCGTCTCTTCCAGGGGGGAGGGCATGTGGCCTCCGCCTAAACCCATCCTCGAGGAGCTTGAGGAGACCGATGGGCAGAGGGTCTGGACGCCTTGCGGGGGTCACGGCCGCTCGTAGCCGCGGTTTCAGCGCGACTCGGGGCTCCGGGTCGAACTCCCACACGCTGCTTCGCGTCGCCGCCCTCTCCATGTCCCTCACGGTTGCTGCTGGAATGCTGCAGCGCCAGGGGGCCAGAGCTGCCTTCGCAGGCCCGGCATTGCTTTCTCTCGGCGGGCGCCTGGGCCAGCGTCTGCCCGCAGTGTCTACGCAGTTTCGTACGCTGCCGGTGGCTGGCAGGATCGGACGGATCGCCCCGCTGAGCATGTCTGCCGAGGCCAAGCCTGCAGGCAAGCAGAACAAGAAGAAGAAGGTGCATTCTTCTGCCGTGGCGGGGCTCCTGGTTCGCGTTGTGGGATATTCCTGCGTTGTGCATGCACACTACCTGCAGATTAGAGTGGCACGTGGGGTCCATTCATCTTTCCAGCACAGGTATGAGTATGCCAGCAAGCCTTGATTGAGCCTTGAGCACCTTGACAGGAAGAAAGCGTCTACTCCACGACGGTCAACCTTCCGCAAACTGAATTCAATCAGCGTGCCAATTCGGTGAAGCGGGAGCCAGAGCTTCAGCAGTTTTGGGCAAAGGAGCGCATCTATGAGCGGCTCTATGAGGAGTCTAAGGTCTACCCTGGCCACTCTGATGCGCGCTTCGCGTCGTGGACCTACGGACCAGCGGCGCCGTCTATCTTGGGCTGCGTCTGATGCAGGGTGCGCATGTGTCGTCGCAGGGAGCCAAGTTCGTGCTCCACGATGGCCCCCCGTACGCCAATGGCGACCTGCACATCGGGCACGCGCTGAACAAGATTCTCAAAGACTTCATCAACCGTTACCAGATGCTCGCTGGCAAGAAGGTGCATCCCTGCTGCAACCATTGGCCGCTGGCAAATGACAGGAGACGAGTGACATTGACTGCCGTCATCTCCATCGCTGAGCTAGATGTGCCCGCGGCCTCACTGTGAAAGGCGGTCCCTCGGTGTTGGGCAGGTGCGCTTCATTCCCGGCTGGGACTGCCACGGACTTCCGATCGAGCTCAAAGTGCTGCAGACTCTCAAGTCTGACGAGAAGAAGAACCTCACACCGATTTCACTGCGCAAGAAGGCTGCTGAATTTGCGCGTGACACTGTCGAGAAGCAGAAGGAGTCCTTTCAGCGCTACGGCGTCTGGGCGGACTGGTCTGATCCCTACCTCACGCTTCTCCCTGCGTACGAAGCCGCACAGATCGAGGCGTTCGGCGCCATGGTTGAGGGTGGCCACATCTACCGCGGGCGCAAGCCAGTAAACTGGTCGCCGTCGTCGCGCACGGCCCTCGCTGAGGCGGAGCTCGAGTACCCCGAGGGGCACGTCTCGCGCTCTCTCTACGCTGCCTTCGCCGTGCATGAGCCCTCGGAGGCGCTCAAGGATGTTGCTGAGAACCTGCGTGTTGCAGTATGGACCACGACGCCATGGACAATGCCGGCAAATCTTGCTGTGGCTGTAAATGCCAAACTTGACTACGCCGTCGTCGAGCACGGCGACATGAAGCTGATCGTTGCCACGGATCTGATTCCAACGCTCGCCAAAAAATTCAAGGGCGAGAGTGAAGAGCCTGCGCCGATGAAGATTCTCAAAGAAGTCAAAGGCGAAGCACTGGTCGGCACGACGTACAAGCACCCGTTTTACGAGCGCATCTCGCAGATCGTGCTTGGCGGCGACTACATCACGACGGAGAGCGGCACCGGGCTGGTGCACACTGCGCCAGGTCACGGTGTGGAGGATTATCAGACAGGACTCAAGTACGGCCTGGAACTTCTTTCGCCCGTGGATGACGCGGGACGCTTCACGGAAGAGGCGGGTGAGGATCTGCTGGGCAAGAATGTGCTCAGCGACGGCAACCAGGCGTGCATCGACAAGATGGAAGCGGCCGGCGCTCTGCTGCTCGAGGAGCCGTACGGGCACAAGTACCCGTACGATTGGCGCACGAAGAAGCCGACCATCTTCCGTGCGACCGACCAGTGGTTCGCTTCTGTTGAAAATTTCCGCACTCAGTGCCTGGACGCAATCGACGGTGTCAAGTTCATCCCCGAGGTCGGCAGGAACCGCATTCGCCCCATGATCGAGGGCCGGTCCGACTGGTGCATCTCGCGCCAGCGGAACTGGGGCGTCCCCATTCCTGTTTTCTATCACCAGGATTCTGGAGAAGCTCTTCTGACCAAGGAGAGCATCAAGCACGTGCAGGATATTGTCGCGGCGAAGGGCACGGACGCCTGGTTCGAGATGGATATCAAGGACCTGCTTCCGCCCTCTCACCAGGCTGATTCTGACAACTGGGTGCGTGGCACTGATACCATGGACGTCTGGTTCGATTCTGGCAGCAGGTGATGCAACTGCCCCGCGCGCTGCGCTCAGGGCCACGCGATGCTTCACAGCCTTGAAAAAACAAAAGAGGCTCGATAGTCAAGCAGAGCCACTGACAGCCTTGCGCGATTCCACGCGCAGCTGGAACGGAGTGGTGCGTAACGCTGGGGAGAAGCTCGCGTATCCTGCGGACATGTACCTTGAGGGCTCAGACCAGCACCGTGGGTGGTTCCAGTCGTCGCTGCTCACGTCGGTCGCTGCGCAAGGCAAGGCACCGTACAAGACTGTGCTCACGCACGGCTTCGTGCTGGACGAGAAGGGCTTCAAGATGTCCAAGTCCGTCGGTGCGTGTGCTTGCGCATGAATAGTTTGCTCTGCCCAGCCCGCATATGAGTGGCGCGTTGCTCACTGCGCGCGTTGGGGCGTTCAGGAAATGTGATTGACCCGAAGCTGGTGATTGACGGGGGAAAGAACCAGAAGACGGAGCCTGCGTTCGGCGCGGACACGCTGCGGCTCTGGGTCTCGACAGTCGATTACACTGGAGACGTGCGGGTAGGCAACAACATCTTGAAGCAGGTGTCGGACAACTACCGCAAGATTCGGAACACGCTGCGGTACATCATCGGGAACCTACACGACTTCTCGCCCACTACGGACACGGTTGATTATGCCGACCTCCCAGAGCTCGACCGCTGGATGCTTGGGCGCCTGGGTGAAGTGCAAGCTGAAGTCAAAGACGCGTTCGAGACGTTCCAGTTCTACCGCGCGTCTCAGGCGATCACGGCATTCTGCATCACGGATCTCTCCAACTTCTACCTCGATGTTGCCAAGGACCGCCTCTATATCTCGGCCGCTGGCGAGGCGCGGCGGCGCTCGTGCCAGACGGTGCTCAAGGTTGTGCTCGAGACTCTGCTTTCGGCCATTGCGCCGATCCTGCCGCACATGGCCGAGGACGCGTGGCAGAATCTGCCGTGGGACGCGCCGAGCACGTCGGTCTTCCAGGCAGGCTGGACCGACATCGACTTTGCGCCGCGCCGCGCGCAAGAGTGGGAGGCGGTCCGCGCCTTCCGCGACGACGTGAACAAGTGCATGGACGCGGCGCGCGTCGACAAGCTTGTCGGCGCCTCGCTCGACGCGCGCGTCGTGGTGCACTGCTCGGACCCGGAGCTCAAGGCCACCCTGCAGGGGCTGAAACCTGACGGCTCGATGCTTGCGACGAGCGGCACGTCCGTTAACGGCGTCGACGACATTCGCTTTCTGCTGCTCAGCTCGGAGGTGACCTTCGTCGATAGCGCCGATGATGTGGCAGCTGCATGCGACGCCAAGCACATCATCCAGGCTGCTGACACCGAGTCCGGCGTCGTCGTCGGCGTCGCCAAGGCGGATGGCGACAAGTGTGAGCGCTGCTGGTTCTACTCAGCCAGCGTCGGCACGCACGATGGTCTCCACAACGTTTGCCCTCGCTGTGCCGCCGCTGTGAAGGCAGGTGGCGGGCTTCCGGAGCCTGCGGCAACTGCTTGAGGATTTCGTGGTCCGAGAGCCCTCTCAGCGCCTGTGCCCGGGGTGCGGATCCTGTGCCGGGGGTCGGATCCAGTAAATAAAGTCATCGCGCGCTGAAGATGGCACGGCTGCCAACCAGAATTGAGCGCGCGCGGAGCTGCTCGTCGGTCATTTTCAGGCATTGCGGCTTCTGGCATTGCGGCGAACTTTCGACGATGATGCTGCTCCCGCCCCGAGTTGGTCCAACGGAGGCGTCTCCAAATCCCGAAAGGCCCGTCGAGGGGACCCAGTCGCACCGCGTCGGGCTCAGCCCCCGGAGAGACCTGACCAGCAGCCGTCCGCTCCGCATAAGCCAGAGCTGCGCCCCAAACTCTATAAGTTGTTTTTAAATGCAACAATTGCTCCTGTGCATGTGCAAAAAGGGCCCGGGGGTCCCGTCGTTGCGATGTGGGGGCATCCGGACCAAGACCCTCGCAACATGCATGATAACTTCACGACCCATCAGCAGGTCGATAATTTCAGCTGACTCCCCGTTTGCTCTCCTCTGAGTACACCTCTCATACCTGCGCCTCTTCTCGGCTGCCAACTGTGGTCCTGAAAATCTTGACTGCTTTCAATATTGCGGGCGCGCCCCTAGGCGTTCAGTGATGTGAATGCAATGCACTGTAGTTTTGCGCTGAGTTCTTTCGCCGTGGTTTTGAAAGAACACTCGGTTTTCCTGCAACCACCTTATTCATGCTTTGTTCCGCAGGGAGCCATGATGGGACGGCGTCCGGACAGTAGCCATATGGCAGGTCCCCAGGGTGCGAGGATGCCATGTAAGCTCCCTCGCGCCTTGAATAGTCAACTATGTGTTTTCCTGTCGCTTGTTCGCAGCTTGCCATCTGTTGAGGCGGGGCTCGCTAAACCAGAAACGCTTGGTCGCAGACCACGGGCCTCCAGGAGCGGGCTTCCATCCGCAGCAGGGACCGCTACCGCCAGGCAGTTTTCAGCAGCATTTCCATCACCCGATGCATTCGCCACACCCAATGCATTCGGCGAATCCAATGCATTCGCCACATCCGATGCAGCCAGCACTTGCACCACAAGCTGGGCCGCAGCTCAGATCGTACCCTGGGAATCAGCCGCCGGCAACCGAACGCGACTGGCGCGGTTCTCCCGGAGGTATGCATGGCGAGCTGCATCCGGGGGCGCAGCGGGGGCTTATGGGCTCGCCCGGACGTGGGATGCCTGACGCCTCGGGCCGTTGGGTGGGCGGGGGCGGGGGCGGGGGCGGCCCAGGCTCGCCTGCCCACGGTTGGAACGCAAGTGCGCCGCATGGAGGGTCGTTTGACTTCTCATCGCTGGCTTCTCATCAACCGGGGCGCGCGCGACGGGGCGGGCCGGGAACCGCCGCGGGGGGACTGCCGTTTCCCAGGGCGGGGCCGCATGCGGCGATGATGATGCAGAACATGGGCGCGATGATGGGCGCGATGATCGGCGCCATGGCGCACCAGGCAAGCCCGCATCGAGCGGGCTCAACCGCTTTACAAACGCCGATGCCTTCGCCGGCGGCGTTGGCCTCGCCCCCCCAGGGCCACCACGCCGCCATGATGTCGGTCAGGGCTGCCTCTGCTGGCGTGCCGGGGCAGTGGGGCGGCGATTGGGGTCGGCCGTGGCCGGGCGCCCGGCCAGTCAGCGCGGCGGAGGAGGAGGCGCGTCGCGCGCGCACGGCGCGGGAGCGGGCGGCGCGAGAGGCGTGCGAGGCCGACGAGCGGGCGGAGCGAGAGGTCGCAGACCGCCTGGAGGGGGGGGCGTGGGACGAGGCGCTCGCGGCGGCGGCCGCGGGGCGCGCCGCCGGGCGACGGCTTTCCGCCGAACTCGCTGCCAAGCTGCTGGAGCGCGCCGCCCGCACGGGCGTTGCTGAGACAGCGGCTGCGCTGCGTGCCCTGGTCCCCGCGAGCGGGGCGGGCGGGGCGGGCGGGGCGGGCGGGGCGGGGGGGGGGGGGGGGGGGGGGGGGGGGGGGGGGGCGGGGCGGGCGGAGGGTACCTGATGGATGGGCAGCGGTTCGCGGAGCTGCTGCAGAGCGTGGCGCCGGACTTGGGCGTGAAGCCGGCGGCGGTGCGGCTGCTGCTCAACCTGTGCGTCCCAGAGGGGGGGCAGGCGGTGCCAGCCGTGCCGGCGGACGCGACGGAGCAGGAGGCGCGGGAGGTGTTGGAGGGGACTGCGGCGCAGGAGAAGGAGATGGGCGAGGACGGGGAAGAGGACTCGGAGGAGGACTCGGGGGACGAGGCGCGGGACTCGGAGACGAGTGAAATTCCCGACAAGCTCTACCTGCTTGGCTGCACGTCGGTGCGCGCCTCGCCCTCCCCACTCTGCTTTGCGCGCCTCAGCCGCAGGCTCACGGGATGCGGTTTTTCAGGACCCGTCGCTGAACGGAACGTTTGAGAAAACCGAGGACTTCGCAGACTTTGTCGAAGATGGCGCGCGCCCGGCATACCGCCGCGTGCCTGAGAAGGACCCCGCACTGCAGACTGCGGGGGGCAGCGCGTCCGTGGGCTCTGGCTCCCCGGAGGCCTTTGCGGCTGCTGGCGGAGCGCCGGAGGAGGCGGGGGGTTCGGGGGACTCGGAGACAGGGAGGCAGCGTGCCTCCCAGGGAGGCAGCGCCGAGCTGGAGGACGGGCAACCCCCCGGGGTGGTAGAAGCTTCTACTGGCGCTTCTCCCCCCGGGGTGGTGTGCTTCTACTGGCGCTTCTCCAAGATGCGCGTCGGGTGGTGGCTGGGCGCCACCTTTGGGAGCAAGAAGGGGATCCTCGGCTTCAACCCGAGCGAGTCGCGGCTGCCCCCCTCCAAGGGCTGGCAGATCCGCCAGCCCGGCGCGCGGCGCGTGGCAGACCCCGTCGCGAGCTTCGTGCGGGAGAAGGAGGCGCGGCGGCGCCTGGCTCTGCCGCTGGAGGAAGTGCTCAAGCGCCTGCGCCTCCCCGCGCTCTTTGGGGCCATCGGGCCCTTCCCGCGGCCGCTGCCTGCTGCTGATGCGGCTGCATCGGAGAGTCGCGCGTCTCTGGACCGCGGTTCGTCGGCTGCCGAGGTGGCCAAGCACGTGCGTGCGCCGGCGCTCGCGGGCCCGGCGGCCTACTTCGGGCATTTCTGCACGCTGCTGCACCTCGAGTTTCTCACGGAGGTGGCCTCCGTGCGGCGACGCGTGAGCGGGCGGCCAGGGGGCGCGCTGCAGAAGGCGGGTTGGGCGCTGATCGGGCTCAAGGTCAAGCAGGTGGTGCCTCCGAAGCGGCCACCGCGGGGGCGCGGGCGCGGGCGGGAGGAGTGGGGCGGTAAGGTTACGTTCCACACGCCGAAAGGCGTGAGTGTAGAGCGCCTGCGCCTGAGAGCCGGGGACAGCGTGGTGCTCTCAGAGACCTCTCCGCTCGTCGACGCCGCCTCCGAGGGCCAGGTGGTGCTTGTTTCGGACAGCCTCATCGCCGTGACGCTGCTCGCGCAGCCCCCCGAGGGCCTGGCCGCGCGCACCTGGCGCGTGGACAAGGGCTCCAATCGTACCTCCTATTTGCGCCAGCTCGACTCACTCGTCAAACTCTGCGCGCCACGTGGCCAGGGCCTCCCGCAGGACCTGGCCGCCCGGGGACGCGGTCGCGACGGCGCGCGGGAGCGCGCACGCCCCAGAATTTTCGATCTCATAACGATGGGGGAGGTCGGCGCGGTAGACGCGTGGGTGCAGGGTGGCTACGGAAGCGGGAGCAAATCAGCTGGCGACAAGGATGCTGCCGAAACGTCGCCTCTGCCCGCGGCGCGCCCGCCCCGGCGCCAGCCAAAAGCGGCCCTTGATAGCGACGCTGGTGACGAGGTCTCGGGGCTTCAGCTGAGCGAAGGAGAACGTCCTCAACCAGCTGCGCCAGGTGAAAGTGGGGGCTTGACGGTCGGATCGGAGCGGGATGTGCACGTGAACATGGAGCTCGAGGATGCACCGGCTGCTGTGCACGTGGACGAGCCACTTGCTTCACGCGAGGCGCGCCAGGCCGAAATGGATTCTACAGCAGCCAAGATGGAAGTCACGACGGAGGCAGACGGAGTCGAGGCTGAAGCCACGGGCGTGGCAGAAGTGAAAGTCGGTCCTGTCCAAAGCGAGCCAGTCAAACAAGGAAGTGTCGCTGCAAGTGCGGAAGTTCGGCCCCACTTTCTGACAGTACAGGATAGCAGGGCGAATGCGCACCAGAAGCCCACAGGCTCCGACGTAGACGCCGAGGGCAGTAGACCAGACATCTTGATGGCGACAGCATCAACGAATTCAATTGCTTCGGCAGACTTGATGCAGGCAGATCTGGCATCGCCAAGCTTAGTCGCGACGACAAATGTAACAGCACCGTCGGATGACTCTGCTGCTGAAGTTACGGCGGAAGCGGCTCTTGCTGTTGATGAGCAAGCTAAAGACAAGATCCCGCACAGCGGCGCGCTTGCCGCTCAGGCAGAAGCAGTCTCATGTGGCGCAATCGCCCATGTGGACAAAACACCGTCAGACGCTGAGCGGCCAGATAGAAATGGCACGAGGAGTAAGATCGGAGCGGGCAGTGGTACCTCTGGACGCCCCCCGCCGATGGGAGGCGTGGAGGCGGTGGCAGCAGAGGAAATTTTGGGCAGTGTGTCTCTGGAGAAGCTGCAGGAGTGCGAGAAGGACCTTGCAAACGTGCCGGGGCTCAACGAGTCACAGCGCCGGGCTGTGCGCGCAGCCCTCACGCGGCGGTGCACAGTAGTGCAAGGCCCCCCAGGCACCGGCAAGACCACAGCGTCGGTTCAGATTCTGCGGCTGTGGGCCAAGCTGGGCCTCGGCCCGATCCTTGCAACAGCAGACGGCAACGTGGCGGTGGACAACATCGCGCTGGGGCTCGCCAGGTGTGGTGTAGATGTGGTGCGCGTGGGCAGCCCAGCCAAGGTGAGTGCTTCGCTCGAGGCGTTCACGCTGGACGCAAAGGTCGCGCAGCGCCGGGCGGCGCTCAAGCAGGAGCGCGAGGCGGCCGCGGCAGCAGAGCGTGAGGCGCGTGCACGTCGCGCCGCCGAGGAGGAGCAGCGTCGTGCTGAGTGCGCCGCCTGCCCTGCCCCATGCCCAGCTTTAAGAAATTAGCTGGGTGACGAAAGCAGTCCCACTTCCACTCCTCCCGATTGATTCCTTTGTGAAGTCTGCTGCAATGTTCTCTACGGAGATGAGCATGCATGCCAAGACACCCCAATGTCTGGACCCGAGCGTTCGCTCTTGACTCGAGGGCGGGATTCTACAGGCTGTACAGGGAAGAGTTGGAGGCGCGGCCGCTGGAGGAGCTAAGGTCTGCTCTAGCTGCCGGACATGGCACTGACGGCGTCGACGGCAGCTCCGACTCGCAACCGCCGCGTGTGCTGATTTTACAGGAAAGTGTCGCGCCAGTAGCAGATGCGGCTCTTTGCGGTCTAGCAACGCCGATACAGGGAACTGACGCTGTGTGAACACGCATGCAGGGTTGCCATGCGATGCCAGATCTGCGTGGAGAGTTAGTGATGATGAACGACGAGTCAGTGGGCGCCAAAATCGAAGATTTTGGAGGGCGTCCTATTTACTGTTTGCGCCCGCAAACTCATGGTACAAGAGAAAGCGGGAAAGGTACCTGCGTCTCTGCTTGCTCGGAAGGAGAGAGTTCGGGCGGAGGGCCTGGCGCGGAAACTGGGGCTTCGGCGGGCCCTCTCCGGAGACAGAGATGCGCGGCCGCCAGCGCTGAGAACGTCAAGCTTTCACAGGGAAGTGAAAATCTTGGTCCAGAAATGGCGCGGGGTGGGAATTGCACGGCAGATGCGACAGGCGAGGCCTGCGTGGCGAGTGACACCAGAGCGGCGAGCAAGGCGGAAGAAAACGAAAGCCGCGATGGAGCTAGAGTCGAATCAGAGGTTAGAGAGGGTCTGAAAGAGGGACTTGACACGGAGCTTTGCGACCCGAAGATTGACGCAGTCATGGAGCTACCCAGCAAGTCCGACGAGTCCCGTCCCTCCTCCGAAGTTCAAGGATATGTAGTCCCGGATCAAAAGCTTTTTTGCTTCTTCGCATCTCAGGGGAAGCGGGTGGGCTGGGTGCTCGCGAGAAAGCTTGGAGGCAAAAAGGTGCTGGCATACAGCCCCAAGAAGGTCATGCTGCCACCTGAGTCGGGTTGGCAAATTCGGACTGGGGGAGCTTTCGAGGCAGACTCCCTTGTGCTGGAACGGAAGGAGCTGGAGCGGTGGGAAGTTATCGACGCACTTTGCAAGAGAGAGAAGGTGCGTGCTGATGCGACACTAGCTGCCGCAGTGGAGGAAGTGAGTGGGGAAGCGAACTCTGGCGGAGGCACAGGGGTTGGCGAGGCCGACCGCCAGGAGGGCTTTGAACTCTCCATGGAGGTTCTCAACTCGGCTCAGGTGATCTGCGCACAAATGATTTCTGCAGGAGGGGCGCTGCTTGCGCGGCTCGGGACTTTCGAGGCGATTCTTGTGGACGAAGTCGCTCAGGTGCACCTCTCTGAGAGAGGCGTCACAGCCCAGAGCTGGGACGCCGCACACCGCCCCAACGCCACATATCGCACCGCGCCATGCCGCTTGCTGACCGTGGGGGCGTGCAGTGCACGGAGCTCGGTGCGATCGTGCCCGTCGTTCAGCGTGGATGCGCGCGGCTCGTGCTCGCTGGAGACCACTGCCAGCTGCCGCCGTCGGTGCAGTCTCAGGAAGCGGAGCGGCGCGGGCTTTCTCTCTCGCTCTACGGTCGGCTGGTGCGGCTCGGACTGGAGCCTTTTTTCCTCGACACCCAGTTCCGCTCCCACCCGAAGCTCGTCGAGTTCGTCGCCAGCGAGATCTACGGCGGGAAGCTCAAGTCCGGGATCACCGGCACGGACCGCCCCGCCCTGCCTGGCTTTGCATGGCCGGACCCAGGCGTGCCGCTTGCATTTGTCGAGATGGGTGCAGAGAACCGGGAGGAGGTGGAGGGGGAGTCGAAACAAAACTCCGCCGAGGGCAACAAGGTGTTGGACGTGCTCCAGGAGGTCCTTGCCGCGGGTGCCTGCCCAGTCACCGACGTTGGAATCATCACGCCCTACGTCGCGCAGGTCCGCGCCACTCCCCTGTGAGAATTCAGCCGCAAGGGCTCCAAGAGCGCCTGACCCTCCTCTTTCGCGAGCAGGTCCGGTACCTGCGGCAGGCCTGGCGCGAGCGCTGCCGCGTGGCCGCCACCTCGCGGGGCTCAGCCGCTGCGTCCAAGGCCGGCGGGAAGAAGAAGCGCAAGTGCGCTAGCGGAGAGGAACGGGACCCAGGAAGTGGCAGGGCCGAGGTGCCTGCGTGGGCGCGGGACCCGCGCGACCTCGAGATCTCGAGCGTGGACAGCTTCCAGGTTGCCCGCGCGCCTCGCCCCCCCCCGTGCCGCAGCGCCGCCCCCTGAGACGTGCAGGACCACAGGGGCGGCTGCCAGGCGCGCGGTTGACGGGCTCGCCTGGCAGGGGCGGGAGAAGGAGCTGATACTCTTTTCTGCCGTGCGTTCCAATCGCGGCGGGCGGGTTGGATTTCTCGGGGACTGGCGGCGCCTGAACGTGATGCTTACACGCGCGCGACGCGGCTTAATTGTGGTCGGTTCCGCAGCAACACTGCGACACGATGCCCTCTGGCAGCTTTGGTTCGAGTGGTGCGAGCGCCACGGAAGCATCGTCGATCGCAAGGCATGGATTGAAACAATATCAATGGCTGTGCGTGCTGCCGACTCAGAGGAGCAGCGTGCTGGGGTGAAGCGTCTTCTGGAGCTTGAGGCGGCTCCCTCGGAGGCGAGCGCGTTCGAATCCCTGATGCAGCAACGACTTGGGGCGTCGGAGGAGGAGGCGCGTAGCTGGTTCCGAGCACTATGTGGAGGGCGCGGAGGATGGCGCGGCTGGCGGCAGGAGCTGGATGCAGCGCTGCGAAAAGAGGGAGGTTCTTCGACGTGGAAGGTGCTGCGCAAGACCCTCATGGCGGCGTACCGCGAGGCGCACGGGGGTGCAGCGCCCGAGGATTCGGTTCTGCTTTCGATGGCCAAACAGTCGGTACCGTCCTCTTACTGGGCAAGCGATGGGAAAGCTGTGCGTATGCAGCTGCCAGCAAAAGGGACCCTGCCGAGCCAGGAAGGGAAGAACGAGAAGAAGCGGAAAGGGGAGGCTCAGGTAGTGGCAGCGTCGGGCAAAAAGGGGGCTGCAGCTTTTGTCAACAAGACAGCTGCGAAAGGGGAAAAACAGGATTCGGCTGGGAAGTCTGGAAACCCTCTGAATGCCTGGGCGGGAAAGAAGAAGCGCCTGGATTCGGAGGATGAAGAGGAGGAAGCATCTGACACCCTCGCCGCTCGCGCTGGAGAGGGCAAGAGGAAGGTCGCCAAGCAGAAACAAGAAGCAGCTATCTTGTCAGCAAGATCTCGCAACACCGTGGCACATGCCAAAGAGTCGTTCGAAGCCTTGAAAAGGGAGGTGAAGGAGACCAAGAAGAAAAAGGAGGAGAAAGACAACCTCAGAAAGCTTGCCATTGGAACGACAGAAGACAGGCCGACTTCGGCACTTTGCCCGCACGATTCGACCGATGGCCTGTGTGACGCTCCAAAGAGTGCGCTCGGGGTTGCCGACCAGGCGTTCGGGCCCAAGAAGAGCAAGACGGAAAGAATGAAGTTGACGGGGGGGGGCGCTGTGGGTCCAGCCGCCAACCACCGAAGCGCGAAAGGTTCCGTCGGAGATTTTGATATTGAAGAGCCTGGGAAAGCTATTGCTGCGGCTGGGCAGAAGCGGGGTCTAGCAGAACCGTACAAAGCGAGGCTCGAAAAAGCCAAGCAAGCAACGCGCTTAGGTGGAAACGACAGTGGTGAACTGGTGGAAACAGCTAAGTCTGGTCAGCAACACAATACTGAGATGCCAGACGGAGCCAACTTGGGCGACGGGAAGAAGAAGAAGAAGAAGAAGCTACTACAAAGGAGTCATACGCCTGATGCTGGCGACGATGAAAAGACGGACGGTAACGCTCTCCTCTTGCAAACTCATACAGGGTCCAAAGCAGCTGCAGCAGTTGCAGCTGGACCAGGAATGCACCCACCTGCTGGCGGGGAGCTCAAGAGGAAGCGCAAGCGCTCCTCCTTGTCCGATGCTATATCTCGCCGGGGGGACACTGCGGAGACCCCCATGGACAGTGCGGCGCCTCGCGCTGTCCACCATGCCCAGGATAGCAGCGCGACGGCCACGTTTGCCCATTGTGCGCAGAATGTTGTTCCGTCCGAGGCGGGAACAGGGACGCTTAGCAAGAAAAAGGGCAAGGCACTGCGAAAGGCGATGGCGCTACAGGCGCGGGATGGGGAGGCTCTGGCTGAAAGTGCGAGTGGACGTGATCTTGAGGTGGATGGTGGCCGTGGAGAGCCCAAGAGACGAAAGCTTGAGACGATCGAAAAGCCGCCACTGCCCACCATCCAGACGGTACCTGCTGGTGGTGAAGGGGCAAAACGTACCAAGAACAAGAAGAAGAAGAAGAGTGAGTAGCCAGTAGGCGGCGTACGCGCTCTGATGGTCCCTTATCTCAGGGGCTGTACGCGCTTTGCTTTTGTGCTGTGTTCATTCAATGACACAGAACAAGCATTGTTACGCATTCGCTCGCTACTCCGATACACGCCCGACAGGCTGCTCGTCCAAGACTGTAATTGTGTTGCTGGGCAAAGAGGCGAGCTGCAGTCGGGCAAGAGGCCCCTACTCAATCACACACTACTTACTGCGAAGCTCGTGCTCTAGGACCTTGTCCAGTCCTGAGGCGGGTCCGAAGTGTTTTACCGCGGCGGTAGCCATCACCTGGCGCAGGGCCAGGCGTCCGGTCCAGCGCTGAGACTGGTAGGTGGCCTGCTCGAATAGCATGTGCGGGCCCACAATGAGGTCGCAGCCTGCCTTGTGCGCGCGGGCGGTGAGCGGCGCGCCGCCCGGCATGTACGAGGCGTCGAGTAGAATCGGGTTGGCTGCGAGCAGCGCGTCGGGGATCACGGTGTGGCCCTCCGGGGGAATGGTCGAGACGATCACGCCCACGTCCTCGAGGCCTTCCAGCGAGGTCACTACCTCCGCTCCAAACGCCGCTGCGAGCGCCTCGGCACGCGTGGTCGTGCGGTTGTAGAGAAGCACGGGGCCCTCGATCCCGCGCACCTTGGACAGCGCGTAAATGGCTGCTTTCGCCGTCCCGCCTGCACCAACCAGCAGCGCGCGGTTGCCCTTAGCAGTCCGCAGGCGGCGCACAGCCACCTTGTCTTCAACCAGGCGGTGAATCGCGACCCAATCCGTGTTGTCGCCGACCAACACGCGCTTGCCGTCGGCCCCAGTCTTGATCGTGATTGTGTTCACCGCGCCAATGCGCCGTGCAGCATCTGTGAGGTGGTCCATGTACGGCATCACGTCCTCCTTGAGCGGCATCGTGACGGAGCCTCCCCCGAAGGACTCCTTGTTGATGGTGGCCATCGCGACCTTCACGTCCTCCGTCTCGCAGCGGCCATAGATCCAGTCGAGACCAAGGGCCTGGAATGCCGCGTTGTGCATCGCGGGCGACGCGCTTTTCGCGATTGGCGACCCGAAGAGGAAAAACTCCCGCCCTGCAGGGAGAAGACCCAGCTCGATGCGAAGGCGGTGAAGCTCATCCGCGCGGAGCTGGCCCGGCGCCGCAATACCAGGCATGAGGGCATGCGTCGAGAAGGTCAGGAACTTGTTTGTCACACGTGACAGCTTCCCCGCGCCGCCCATGCACAGGCCGACCGCGGCCTCGCCGTGCTTGACCATGTATTCGGTCACAGCAAACTGCATTTCGGCAACCTGCGACGGCCGCGTTGTCCGAATCGCGATTTTGGCCACGTCGATGGCTCCCGAGGAGCGCAACGCCGTCAGCTCCTTGGCAATCGCAGCCGCCGAGTAGTAGGTCGGCGAAAAGTCGTGCTGGGATGCGATTATGCGTGAGCAGCCCTTGCCACGCACCAGGCGCTGGCGCTTGACCAGGTCCCAACAGCCCTCAACATCCACGAACTCGGCGCCAAGCCGCACACCCAGAGCCAACAGGGCAAACATCTCATCCTCGCTGCCCTCAAATGCCCCACCCTGAGGTTTGGAACGCACAGTGAAGATGACCGGGAGTGAAGCGGCAAGGCGCAACACGGCATACTGCTCCCGCACAGCACGCAGCGAGGTATCAGAGAGCAGATCGACCCGCATCTCCAGTGCATCGGCACCTTGTTCGATCTGCGCGATGTCGCGCGCCGCAGCGCGCAGATCCTTGTGCGTCAGCGACATCACGACAGATCCCTCCAAAAGTGGCGTGCGCTCTCCGCGCACCACTCGGTCCACCAGCGCGAAGAGGGAGGCGTGTGCCGCGGCCTCCTCGCCCACCGCTGTCGCGATGAAAAACTCGTGCGTACAGCACGCCGCGTACATGGGCTCACGGCGCGCCCAGGCAACGGCCGGGGCCTCCGGCAGCGCAGGACGAGTAGGGTCAGAGGTGAGATACGCCTCGATTGCGCCGATATCACGCTGCATGTGCAAGACCATGTGGCCCTGCTGTCCTGCTTGCCGCAGCTTTTCGCGGGAAGCCTCCGTCTCGATGATGCCCCCCCCACATGCAATAACGATGCCGCTCTTTTGGGCTGCCAGCGTCAGCTCGAGCAGCTCGGCCTCGAGCGCACGGAAGGCAGGCCAACCGTTCGCCTCGACAAACTTGATGATGGGCATTCCCACCTTGGAAACAGCCAAGTCGTCGAGGTCCAGGAATGTGCGCCCCATGCGCTGAGCAAGCTCGCGCCCCATCGTCGTCTTCCCAGCACCACGCATTCCGATGAGGATGCAATGCGCATCTGCAGCGCCGGCCACGGCGCCAGGCGAGTCCTCGGGGTGGGAGTCTGCTGCCTGGAGGGTGGCGCCGAGGTTGAGGCGGAGGTGGTCCCAGAACTCCGGGTAAGTCTTCTCAACACACTCCTTCTCAGTGATGAGAAGCCCTGGGAGGAGGCAGCCGAGCACGCCAAACGACATGGCAATGCGATGGTCGTCGTGGCAAATGATTGTCGCCCCCCGCATACTGGCAACCCCGCCGCAGCCGTGGATCTCGATCCCGTCCTCAAGCTCCCCGCACTTGACACCGCACTTTCCCAACTCCGAAACCATCACTGCGATGCGGTTGCACTCTTTGACGCGCTGATTTGCGACGCCGAGGATGCGCGTCACGCCATTGGCAACTGCGGCAAGCACTGCTGCGGTCATGAAGGCGTCTGTCATCGACTCCATGTCGATGTCGCCAAGGCCCTTCAGCTGGCCGGCGGGCGGGCCCTGCACTGTTGTCTCGCTGTCGTTCTGAGAGATGGTGCATCCCATCTTAGCGAGCAAGTGGCAGAAGGCTGCATCGCCCTGCACGCTCCCGGCACCCACTGCAGTGCAAGTGATCTTGCCCCCAGTGATGGCCGCGATCGCCAGCGGGTAGGTGGCCGCAGATGCGTCGGCCTCGACCTCAAACACGCGGGGGTTTGCATACCCAGAATTCGGGATGTTGTAGCTGTTTGTAGTGGGCTTGGTCACAGCGACGCCAAACGACTTCATCATTCCGATGGTCATGTCAATGTACGGCTCCGAGATGGCCTTGTCCTCCAGCAGCTGCAGCGAGATGGGTCCCTGCGCCAGGGGAGCGGCGAGGAGAATGCCCGAGACAAATTGCGATGAGATTTGCGCCGACATTTTGATCGTGCCGCCCGGAAGGCCGATGGCCTGCACTCGGATTGGCGGGCAACCATCGCCGGCGAGATAGTCGATCTTGCAGCCATGCGCTCGAAGAGCGTCCACCATATCCTTGAGAGGGCGTTGCTGCATACGCTTGTTGCCCGTGACGACAAGCGAGCCGCCCTGCTCCTTGAGCACCGTCGCAACGCCCGTGAGGAAACGCGCGGAGGTTCCGGAGTTGCCCAGGTACAGGTCAGCACCCGGGATCCGAAGCTTGCCTGCGGCGCCCGTCACGCGCAGCACTGCACCGCCTTCTTCCCAATCGAAAGCTGATTCACCGCTAGGGTGCAGCAGGCATAGCGCTTCCATGCAGCGTTGAGTGTCATCCGAGTGCAGAAGGCCCTTGATGCGGCACTCGCCAGTACCCATGACGGCAAGCGGGAGCACACGGTTGGAGACAGACTTGGAACCCGGTACGCGGACGGTGCCGCTGAGGGGGCCACTTGGAACTGGCGTGATATTCGGTGAGCAGACCATGCGAACGAGATCAGCGCTGACTTGGGAGGCCTTGGGCTCGTAGCAGTGACCAATGCGGTCAATGAGAACACACTTGAGCATGCCCCCCGTATTCTTTTTGTCCCCCATCATCTTCTTCATAATCGCATCGATGCGCAGGTGTTCCGGAATTTTTGTAGGGAGATTGTAGGCTGCAATACAACGAACGACACGGCCCACAGCCGACGAGTGTAGGAGGCCCATGGCGCGTGCAAGGTTGCACTCGAGCACCATCCCGATCGCGACGCACTCTCCGTGCAGCAAACCATCGCCGTAGTCTGCCATGCCGCAGAGGCCCTCTACCGCGTGCCCAATGGTGTGGCCCCAGTTGAGGATTCCGCGAAGACCATTTTCTTTCGGGTCGAGCGAAACCACCTCGGCCTTGATGGCCACAGACCGGCGCACAATCTCATTGAGAATGGTGCGCTCGCGCTTTTGGATGAGCTCCACCTTCTGCTCACAGACCTCAAATAGCGACGCATCCCAAATCGCGCCGGTCTTGATAATCTCAGCAATGCCAGCACGGAATTCGCGTTCTGCCCGTACTGGGTCTCGCTTCGAGAAACCATCCAGAAACCCCATGTCCATGAATACCACCTGCAGAGCCCACAGCCACATCAGCACCCACATACCATGCCCTTGGTCAACAGGACGCATCATGGCGCCCGGTGGGATCATACCGTAGGTTGGTGGAAGGCGCCGATGAGGTTCTTGCCCATCGGGGTGTTGACCGCGGTCTTGCCGCCGACAGAGGCGTCGACCATGGCGAGGAGTGTGGTGGGAATCTGCACAAAGGGCACGCCCCGCATGTACGTGGACGCGACATACCTGATCCGCATCCCGTTGCACCGCATCAGCACTTTCTACTCAGCCCGCTGTGCAGAAAACCTAGAGCCGTGCGAAATAAGAAAAAAAGTCACGTGCAAAGGAATCGGTCTGGAGGGTAGGCATCACCCGGTGAGGTCGCCGGTAACACCGCCGCCGAGGGCGATGCAGCACGAGTCGCGGTTCATCTTTTTCGAAAGCATAAAATCCTCGATCTCCTCCTTCACCTTGCGATCCTTGGTTGTCTCGCCGGACGGCACCACCTGTACAACCGCAAAAATATGAAAACCTAAGCTAAACACGCACAAGCTCGGGGCACTTGGGCCGTGCAGACCTTGACAAATAGAGTCTTGCCCGTCGCGCGGAATTTTTGCTCGAAGGTCTCGCCATAAATGTTGTAGACATTCTCATCGACGACCAGGCAGTACATGAATGCCGGGACGCGCTTGACGAGCTCCTGCAAAATCATGCCAGCAACCGATGAGGAGGGAAAGTCGGACAGGAGTGCCCACTGCTGCTGAGGGCGTTGGCAGAGCGCGACGTGCTGGTGTTATCTGCCTACTAGTGCAATGCCGTCGCACGAAGGCACCCGGTTTCCACCGTACGGCAGGCCCGTGCGAATAGACACCGCATCACGTCTACAACTAGACGCAGATGCAGTAAAAGGAGCAGCCGGAACCAGCCCGCCGTAGCCCAGCCTGGTGCCCTGCTACGATTGCAAGGCGCCCCCTCCTACTCCTGTCTGGGTGCTCGCACGTTCGCAGCTCAAGAGCTAGGGCAAGCACGGAAAGGCACAGAACCTCGCAGAGAGTTCCATCGAGAGTGTACTTGAAGCAGACGACGCTAGTGTCCCCGACCGGAACCTCGTCCGGAACCGCCGCCGCCATCTCCACGTGGGCACCCTAACACAAGGAGAAAAGGAGGCCTCCGAATCGAGTCGACTTGAAAGGATTTTAGCATTTGACTTTTTCTCGAAAAGTTGCCGAGTGCAGGTTTTTTATTTCATTTGACAGGAAACAAGGAGATTCCCTCTCAAGAGGGACACTGGTTGGTTTTGACGACAAAGTTCTGCCGCCTGCACTTTCGGCGGCGCTGAGCGAGAGCAGTACTCAGACTGGCCCGAAATATCGATTCGGCGGAGCTCCTGAACCGACCGCATGAGCGCACCTGCGGGGGACTCGGGCATTTTGCTACACTGCACCGGCAAGGCCGAACAAACCATGACGTTCGAGGCAGGATCGGGTTTTGTCGAAGTTGATCGCATACACGAAACCGGCGGCAACCCTCTTCTTCTTGATGAGAAAGAGCTGATCACGGAATTCGATGCCCTGCAAGCGCGCCTCCAGGTATGAGGTTCACTGGATCCTAAGCAGTCCTCTTGGTGAATCACCTCGTGGCGCGGCTTTGGTGTGTCTAGGTCCAGTTACAGGTGGCCATTGAATGTTCGAACAGCTCTCGAAAGCACATCGAGGCAGCGAGGTTCCCTTCGGAATGTTCCTCTCACTTATACCAGCCGGCTGCCTGACATGTGTTGCCAAACAGGGAACTCTTCGAAGTGTTGTGTAAGCAGCATATGCATTCTCTGAACCACACCGGAACGATGCTGCAAGACTCCCTCTCGAACGAGATCGTTGGCAACAGAGAGCACACCATTTCGCTGGAGATCGCGGTTGAAAGATGCAGTGCTCGCAAGAACTTGAGCAAATTCTTTGAGTCCGCTGAAGGTGAGGATCAGCCTACGTCCCTGCAAGCGGCAATCGAGGTGCCAGAGTGTCTGCTGCCTTCCGAATACCGGCCTACGGCTCACAGATCGGCGACTCCGCTCGTTGACGAGTCGAAGGGCAGCACAGAACGTCGGGCTGGGCAGGGGAGAAGTTCGACCGGAAATGTACTTTTGTGCGCCGGTGTGGCCGGGTTGGTACTGCTGGTGGCGGCCGTTTTGCTCGAAATTGGCGATGTGCCGTCGGTTTGCATGAGGTCTTTCTTTGAGCATAGCCCGCGGTTCGGAACGGCGCATACTGTCTCGGCTGTGCCACTCAGGCTGCCTTGGAGGCTCGCCGCGCGCTGGAGGAGCAAGCAGCTTCCTTCAGCATTGACACCGACAACGAGTTCAAAGGCAGCAGAAGCATCAAGGTCGCAGGGTCGGGAGCTCGAGGTATGCAGATTTGCACGCCAAGAGGGTGGTGGGATTCCTGGCCTCGGAGGGGGGCGCATTGGACTCGTGGCCCTTCGCCTTGCAAGCTTTCTTCCTCCAGAATTTGTTTGATAACATATTCCCGAGTCGCGTGCCACGCGTGTGCGCGCCTGCTAGGGCGTTTGCGTACACGTGTAGCCCCAACAATTTCTACAAGTGTTGATGAATGCGCGATGGCCGCGGCGCTAATCCGAAACTTGCCACATTCGAAAACAACCTTTGCTGCCCCCATCAATCTTGTGGTGGTAGCGAAAGCGTGCACGCTCCCAGACGCCCCACAATCCCAGCGCGTCTGGGAACGCTATGAACTTGACATGGTCCGTCCTGCCGTGCGTGCCGCTTGCGCCCTAAGTGGCGCACACGCGGGGCGTGCGAGGGCCAGGAGCAGGGGGCACCCGCAGGCAGAGCCGTAAGTCTTGAGGAGCACGAGGTGCTCGATGCCGTCCGTGACCTCGACGACGCCCCGCTGCACGCACCCGGCAGCGAACGCGCCCGCGCTCTGCCCCCGCTTGAGCTGCGACGCTCCAGCTCCCTTGCCTGCAACGCGCGCGCATCGTGTCCACAGCCCCGTGAAAAGCAGCCCAGTGGCCTCGACAAGGTGGCACCACCGGGGGGGCGCGGAACAGCTTAGGTCGTTAGGACGAGCAGCTATCACAGGAGAGAAAGCATGTCGGGAGTACCCGAGGAGGCATTGTCGCACAGAAGGGGTTCCGAGGCCGAGGCGGCTGCAGCGGACGGCAACGGGGAGAAGTCGAGGTAGGGATTCCAACCAGAGTCACTCGACCGCCGTGTCTCACCGTACTCAAGCGAGGGACCGTTGGCCCACTGCACTCGCCTACTCCACCCGTTATATGTGAGCTTGCTACCCACCGCATACGGGTTGGCACAGCCCAATGGAGGCGAGCCCGCGAATATACTCGAGGCATGGCATGAGGGGCGGCCCGCTGGTCGGGAAGAGGACGGCACCTCCGGTCGGAGGCTGCAGACAGGACGTACGCCCCGAGCTCGTCGACCCCTTGAGCGACAAGCAGCCCGGCGCTGTCGGTAAACATCCAAAGCTGCTGGAGTGCCTGGGGCTCGCCCGCTGGCGAGCACTCGATCAACATCCACTCTGTCGCCCCTGCCGGTCGCTCCTCCGCAGGGCTCGGCTGCACACCGGGCGGAAGTCTCCACGAATGCACGGGCACCTTGGTGCGAAACGGCTGTGAGAGTGCCTCGAAAGGGCATCCTGCGAGAACACGCTGCGAAGGCGCGATCCAGGCGTTGACCATGAGGCGCGACGCCTGCTTCTGGAGCCCAAGGTGGTGCCCCGATAGCATCGCACGGACCGGCTCGAGCGCCCGAAACTTCTGAACGAAGGCGCGCCCTGCGTCGTCTGAGGCGAGCAAATTGGCCATCGCACACGCTGCGCGTTCCTGCATGTTCTGCTTCGCCGACTGCACCAGTGCAAGCATTGCACGGAGGCCGTGCTCCCGCAGGACCACTAGCGCGTCTGCCTTAAGTCGCCCACTCTTTGTCAGGCTGACTGTGTTTTCCAGTGCGCTAGTCACTCGACGTTCTAGCGGCACCCCACCCTTTGTCCCCGATATGTCACAAGGGTAGCCCACTGAGGCGAGCCACTCAAAGGTTGCCAGCACCTGGTGGAACTGCCGCAACCATTGCTGAAACAACCTGCGTGCGGCCCGCCCGCTGGACGGCAAGTCCCGTTGCTCTACTTCGACAGGAAGCTCTGAGATGATTTTACGCTTCCAGACATCGAGATCGATAGCTGCATCGTTACAGCCCCGCGACACACATGCGAACTGCAACAGTTTTCTTCCGGGCAAGACTGCTGCAAGTTTGCGCAACGCGTCCTCCGTTAGTATCTCCAACAATAAGCATGGTTGCCGAGGTTTGGACGACGTGCGAGCTGGTACTGTCCGCAGCCTCGCCCAGCCATCATCTGCCCAGCTCTCCTTGTTCGCCTTCTCCTTCGCGGTAAAACTCCTGCTCCACAACAATTCATTGAGGGCCCAGTACAGTCAATTCAACGGCCCGTGTCGAGGCGTGACCTGAGCATCTCTTGCATCCTTTTGAGCCGAGCCTGTGTCTCTGCGATCCCCGCCTGCGAGGCAAGTCGTGCTGCCCATCAATTTTGGAACAGGGAAGCCAATCGCTTTCAGAACCAAATTGCTCGTCGCTACCCTGGAATCGCACCTGATAGGACTTGATGCCTTCCACGACAGCTTTCGTGTCGCTGACCGCGCTGCTTTCCGAATATTTTGCAACATTGGCATCATCTTGGTGTCCCCGACCCTTTTGCGAAGACATGAGAGAGCATAGAACGCCAGCTGAGTAGACTTTTGGCAGAATTTGGGGAAAGTTGAAACAAAACGCGAACCAAGTCATTTCACGACTCCGGATGGAGGCTCAGCTGTACAGCCTCCGGGCCTCAGCTACACGGCTC
>ENA-UOXV01001789-UOXV01001789.1-marine-metagenome-genome-assembly--contig:-NODE-1789-length-29244-cov-6.366679_pt1 | contig 29244 bp, 25 predicted proteins | sample MGYA00238165_ERZ766961 | MGnify/ENA primary metagenome ERZ766961 (study PRJEB28924, sample SAMN03173240) | marine metagenome | biome: Marine; feature: Water; material: Subsurface seawater | place: North... | reverse complement strand
GAAGAAGTCTAAAATTCCAGTGCTTGTGGTTCCGAGCAAACAGCTTTAAGCCATATTTGGCAGAATCACACAAAAACGTGTGCCCTCACCTTCTTCGCTTTCAACTTCAATAGATCCATTGAGCATTCTTATCACCTCCATTACAATATGTAGGCCTGTGCCGCTTCCACTGCGTTGTTCAGTGCCTCGGTAATACATATCAAAGATCCGCTCTTTACGTTCTTTTGAAATTCCAATCCCATTGTCTTTTACTTCAACCCTAAGGTTTTCAGCATCAGAACTCAAACCAACCTTTACGAATGCCGCTTTTTCAACATCCTGATATTTGATTGCGTTGGAAACCAAGTTGTTTAATATCATGATAACCCTAGAGCGATCAGAGTAAAAGTCACCTTCTTGTGATACCTGAAGATCAAAGGCTACCTCCTTCGCTTGGTCGAAGTATTTGAAATCGTCAACCGTGCTCTCAGCTAGGGGTTGAAGATCAATATTGGATACGGAAATTCCAGTCCTTTTGTTTTTGTGAAAGCTGATGATATTCTTTGTGAAAATATTGAGCTTCTTAACTGACTTCTCAATTAAATCAAGGTAATGAGGAGTTTCTTCTGGTTCGTCGCGAGCCAAGTTTACCAGACCCATAATTGTTGTTAGTGGCGAAGTAATATCATGAGCAGCACTGTAAATGATGTTGTCTAGCTCGTTGTATGCTTTTTGCAAATCTTGGCTTTTCTCCTTGAGCAGCTTACGCGTATTGTAAATCTCTAAACCGTTCAGTACCGCTTGTTCTAACTCTTCAGTATCCCATGGTTTTTCGATATACCTGAATATCCCTCCTTTGTTAATTGCCTCTATGGCAGCTTTTTGATCAGCATGACCAGTAATGAGAATACACACAGAATCAGGGAACTGAGTATTTACATTTTTAAATGCTCACGAAGTGTTTACCCTTAAGAGAACCAACGAAGCGCTAAATTCAAAGCTTAAGGATGTTAACCGACAGCTTGAATTTCTTCTACGCCAAAACCTTATCTCCTAAGAGAATACCTTTGGGTTTTTCGCCTTTTTCTTGCTGAGCGCTAAGCCTAATACCTCCGACATGTTCTCAACATAATGAAAGCTCAAGCCTTTAAGGTACTGCTCTTCAATATCCAAAACATCTTTTTCATTGTCTTTACAAAGAATGATCTCTTTGATATTAGCACGTTTAGCCGCAAGCAACTTCTCTTTTATTCCTCCTACTGGAAGCACCTTTCCTCGAAGGGTAATCTCCCCCGTCATGGCTAAATTCGGCTTAACTAGTTTTTGCGTAAAGGCAGAAACTAAGGAAGTCAACATGGTTATACCTGCGGAAGGTCCATCCTTAGGAGTAGCTCCTTCAGGAACATGAATATGCACATTATGTCGATCTAAAAGCTCCGTACTCAAACCGAAACTTTCGGCATGGGCTCTGATGTACTCTAATGCAATTACAGCGGACTCCTTCATAACATCACCTAAGGATCCGGTCAAAGTCAGTTTCGCCTTTCCAGGACTTATGGATGTTTCAATGAAAAGAATATCACCTCCTACTGGAGTCCAAGCTAAACCTGTTACAACACCTGGAATATCATTGTTTTCATATTTATCTTTAGAATGCCCTGGTCCTAAGATTTTCTCAACCTCAGACAAATCAAGTTTACTTGCATGCTCCTCTTCCATTGCCACCTGCGTAGCAATCTTTCGAATCAAAGCAGCAATCCGTTTTTCAAGAGTACGAACTCCTGCTTCTCTTGTATAAGACTCAATAATGAAGCTCAATTCTTTTTTACCCAGACTCAAACTTCCCTTTGGAAGACCATGGTCTTTCAACAATTTCGGAATAAGGTGCTTTCTGGCAATTTCAATTTTCTCCTCAACGGTATAGCCAGGGATTTGAATAATCTCCATTCTATCTCTTAGTGCCGGATGAATGGTACTTAAGTCATTTGCTGTTGCGATGAAAAGTACTTTCGATAAATCGTAGTCTAACTCAATGAAATTATCATAGAAGCTTTCATTTTGCTCAGGGTCGAGCACCTCTAACAAGGCCGACGCAGGATCCCCTTGAAAGCTTGCTCCTACTTTATCTATTTCATCAAGAATTAAAACCGGATTTGAGTAACCTGCTTTTTTCAGGTTCTGCATAATCCTTCCAGGCATGGCGCCTATGTAAGTTTTTCTGTGCCCTCGAACTTCTGCTTCATCTCTCAAACCCCCTAGGGACATTCGCACATACTCTCTACCAAGCGCTTCAGCAACAGATTTTCCAAGAGAGGTTTTCCCCACTCCCGGAGGGCCTGCTAAGCAAAGAATTGGAGACTTCATATCTCCTTTTAGTTTAAGAACAGCAAGGTGTTCGATGATACGCTCCTTTACCTTATTCAATCCAAAATGATCTCGGCCCATTACTTTTTTGGCGCGTTTTAGATCGAAGTTATCCTTGGAATAATCATTCCATGGCAGTTCAAGCAAAGTCTCCAGATAGTTCATCTGAACATTGTACTCCATTGCAGCAGGGTTCATCCTACCCAATTTATCCAACTCCTTATGAAAGCTTTCTCCAATTTCTTTAGACCATTTTTTCTTAGATGCCTTTTTGCGCATCTCTTCCATTTCCTCCTCTTGAGGGTTTCCGCCTAACTCCTCTTGGATGGTTTTCATCTGCTGCTGCAAATAATACTCACGCTGCTGCTTATCTATATCAACCTTTACTTTCGATTGAATATCATTCTTTAGCTCCAACATTTGAAGCTCTTTGCTCAAGTTCTTTAAAATAATCTGTGCTCGCTCAGCCACATTCCCTTCTTCTAGCACACGCTGCTTCAAAGAAAAATCGGCATTCATATTTGAAGAGATGAAGTTTATTAAGAAAGAGGGGCTTTCAATTTTTTTTATGACCAAGTTCGCCTCTGAAGGAATTTCAGGAGACTGCTCAATAATTTTGGAAGCCATTTCTTTCACAGAGCTGATCAAAACATCAAACTTTTCTTCGTTTGTATCAGGCTTTGTTTCTTCCATGGCATGAACCTTAGCAGTGAAGTAGGGATCTTCTGAAACCCACTCCTCTACTTCGAAACGTCTTTTACCTTGGATAATAATGGTAATGGTGCCATCAGGTATCCTGAGATACTTCACAATCTTGGCTAAGGTTCCAACAGTGTAGAGGTCTTTAGCTCCAGGATTTTCATTGTTAGGATCTGTTTGGCTAACTACACCAATCATTTTCTTACCATCATATGCTTCTTTAACCAGCTTGATTGATTTATCTCTACCAACGGTGATTGGAAGTACCACTCCAGGAAACAGCACTGTGTTTCTTAAAGGAAGTATAGGAAGTGATTCTGGAACAAGTTCCGAATTCATCTCTTCCTCATCTTCTGATGACATTAATGGGATGAATTCTGCATCCTCAGTTATATTCGATAGCTCTAAAAGCTCAAATGGGTTATTCATAGATGGTGTATTAACCTGTATGTTCGGAACAAGTCAATAGCTATGCCAGTTCATTTTGGCATATCATTCACTGAAGAAATGGCTTTCTTTTTCGTGAATATGCGACAAGATGTCGCGTTCTTCCTTGCTAAGTTTTAAATCGCGACGTGCTTTTACTCTTTCTGCGGTATCTAGCGCTTTGGCTAAATCATAGTGTTGGGTAGAATCTGCAGCTCCCCATGCAAATGACGGAACGAATTTGTCAGGAAAACCAGCACCAAAAACATTTGCTGACACACCAACTGCGGTTCCTGTATTGATCATGGTATTAATTCCAGTTTTGGAATGATCACCCATACATAAGCCACAAAATTGCTGTGCTGAATTAATGTAGCTCTCGGATGCATAATCCCAAACTTTCACCTCAGAATAGTTATTCTTCAAATTGGAGATATTGGTATCCGCTCCGAAATTGCACCACTCACCGATCACAGAGTTTCCGATAAAGCCATCATGGCCTTTATTTGAGTAGCCCTGAATTAAAGAATTGGAAAACTCTCCTCCTACTTTCGAATGCGGACCGATTGAACTAGGTCCATAAATTTTTGCTGCCAATTTAACTTGAGAGTAGTCCCCAAGAACGAAGGGGCCTCTGATTACTGAACCTTCCATTATCTCGGCTCCCTCACCTATAATAACAGGTCCTTTCTCAGTGTTAATTGTCGCAGCATTAATTTCAGCTTGTCCCAAACAAATTATCCTGTCTCCAATAATTGTGTTTGAATCTTTGAGTTCTTGTGAGGAGCCTTTTTCTTTGAGTAAAGTGAAATCCAACTCAATCTGATCTCCCAAATTCAAGAAAATATCCCAGTACCTTTCGATGCGTCCCACACGATTCGGTGTCATGGTCTTTTGCAAGGTTTCAATCGACTTGTAATCAAATTGACTGTGTGAACGGAATGCAATTAAGGTGTTTTCATCATAAAGGGAAGTCTCTTCATCTAGTTTAGAAACTAAATCCCAAAGCTCCTTACTTGGCAAGACACATGAATTAATATAAAGTCCAGGTCTTTGGTTTACTGAAGGATACAGATCTCTGAGGCTATGATTTACGACAAGCTCGAGCGACTTGTCACTAAGATGCTCCCACTTTTGCTTCAGACTTAGATATCCCATACGGAGATCCGCAAGACTGCGTGTATAACTAAGAGGTAAGAGCTGCTGCCACTGAGGGCCATCGAATAAGAAGATATCCATATCCCAAAGGAAGGTAAAATTTATCCAAAAAAAATCCCGCTTCTGCGGGACTTTCAATTTAGTCTTGTGTTTCTTGAGTCTCTTGAGCCTCTTGTTTGTCTCCTTGAGAGAACTTCTTGTAACGGTTGCGGAATTTATCAACTCTACCAGCCGTATCAACAAATTGCATTTTTCCAGTGAAGAATGGATGAGATTTATGCGAAATCTCAAGTTTCACTAGTGGGTACTCATTTCCATCTTCCCAAGAGATTGTCTCTGTGGTGTCAGTTGTACTTCTCGAAAGGAAGGTATATCCGTTCGACATATCCTTAAATACAACTAATCTGTAATTTTCTGGATGGATATCTTTTTTCATTGTGCTCTATTTGGTCTGCAAAAGTAATACTTTTTAGAAGAAACAATTATCTAAAAGTGAAAATATCTATCGGCTTTTATCGTTAGCCGAATACCTTTGCAATTCATGAGATATCTCACACTTCTATTCATCGCATTTGTTTTTCTGTCCAGTTGCAGAAACGAGCGCATATTCGATGATCCTGAAGCACAGCTTGAATTCTCAAATGACAGCATCTATTTCGATACTGTTTTTACATCTCTTGGCTCTGCTACAGAACGTTTGGTGGTTTATAACCCTTACAAAGAGAGTATCGTAATTTCCGAAATATATTTGGAAAACGGAGACAACTCAAGGTTCAGAATTAATGTTGATGGTAGAAGTGGAAGTTCTATAGATGAAGTAATCATACGTCCTCAAGACAGTATTTTCATTTTCGCTGAAGTTACTATTGATCCTAATCGTGCCGACAACCCCATGGTAGTTGCAGAATTTTTAAGTTTTGAAACCAATGGTAATAAACAGCAAATTGACCTTGTAGCTTTCGGACAAGACGCTTACTATTATCGCCCGACTACAGCAATTCCTGGTCTTCCTGTGTTTTCCTACTTAAGCAGTTACGACAGCTTCCCTTTTGTTGGAAAAGAAATCATGTTTAAAGCAGATAAACCACATGTGATTTTAGGTTACTTATTGGTCGACAGCTCTTTGACCTTAAACATTGAAGCAGGAGCACAAATCCACTTCTTTCAATCATCCGGACTTTGGGTCTCCCAAGGAGCTTCTTTAAAAGTATCCGGTGAACTCGATAATGAGGTCGTTTTCCAAGGAAGCAGACTCGAGTCTAATTGGCAAGATCGACCAGGACAATGGGACAGAATTTGGATTAACGATGGAGGAACTTCTGAGATTAATTATGCCATAATTAAAAACGGCTTTGTAGGCATCCAAGCTGAAAGCTGGCCATTTAACGAGCCTTTACAATACGCTCAAAACACGCTTACAATTCAAAATACAGTCATCCAAAATATGGTTGGAATAGGACTGCTAGCCCGAGATCATAAGATCAGAGCCAACAATTTGCTAATTCAAGATTGTGGCACCTACTCTCTCGCAATTAATGGCGGAGGTGATTACCGCTTTGTGAACTGCAGCTTTGTGAACTATTGGGATAGGAATCGACAAGAGCCGCTCCTCTTTGTAAACAATCAATTTGACGACTTTGAGGGGAACACTCAAATTAGGGATTTGAGTCAAGCCTTTTTCGGAAACTGCATTATCTATGGCGGAAAAGAAGAAGAAATTGAAATTGAAGAGCCCAGCTCAGGAATTTTCAATCTAAGTTTTGATCATTGCATTCTTCGGACAGAAGTTGAAGAGCAGAACGAAGACTATTTTTCTGATTGTATATTCAATCCAGAGAACTTGCCAGGCACAAATCACCCGCTATTCAAGAATGTATTTGAAGATGATTACCAGCTTTTAGAAGGATCAACAGCAGTTGATGCAGGCTTTGCCTTCAACGATATTCCTCAAAAAGATTTAAATGGTAATCTGCGTGATAGTCAAGCCGACATTGGCTGCTACGAATTGGAAGACTAGTGAATTCTATCGAATCGATCGTTAGAATGACGCTCTTTCAGACCTGTTTTATATCCTCCTTTATAGCTCAAGAATAACTCAGGACCTCCAAGTCCTTTCGTTCCTGGTGTAAGTGTAGAGATATTAAAGTCGTATGTTGCAGCAACAGTCCAACCACCAAAGTTGAAACCCATCATAGGTATTAGCGCATCTCTCCATCGGTAGTATGCACCCAATTCAAAGGTTACTTCCTTTATTTTTCCTGTGATTTTTCCAGCCTCACGTAAGAGGAAATCAAAACGAGAACCAAATATCAGTGTACTTAACTCTCCTTGCTGGCGATAAAACAACCTTGGAGCAATTGCAACCTTGTCACTGTGAGAATGGTATTCAAAGCCTCCATGAAAAGTAAATGCTCGTTTCATTCTAACACCGTCGTCATAAAAACTAATGTCTGGAGTGTTTAGGTGATCTATAGAAAAACCTCCATTTGCTTGCCATTCTTCATGATCAGAGTAAAAATAATGTGCTCCCCAAATCATGTCGATATAATCAACTGATTCGCTTGCAGAGCCAGGCTCAAAGTTGGGTAAACCCAAATTATATCCTGTTATATCCCACTGACGATCCCAAGCGAGGCTTGAGTAATCAATTGTTCTTTGTCCGAAGCCAAAACCCAGCCCCATGCTTATGAAATGCTCCTCTTTAGGGTCAAATGATTTTCCGTAGTTCAGGTTTAAATTCCCTCGAGTACTTTTAAAGAAGGATAATCCAGCTTCATCTTGATAGGCATTAACACCAACTGCAATAAAGTCGTTTCCAATTAATTCATTAAAAAGAGGCATGTCGAATGATGCCGCAGTAGTTGTAAAAGGCTCCGAAATACTCGCCCATTGGATTCTGTGGTGTGCAGAAAATCGATAACTACCGTAGTAGATTCCAGTAGCAGCAGGATTAAACTGGGTTGGTGCATGATAGAACTGACTCAGTGTGAAATCCATTTGAGACTTCACTTGACCAGCGAAGGCCACTAAAAAAGCAATTAAAAGAACCTTTCTCATCTTACCAAGCTCACATTTCCTTTAAAATCCTCCGAACTCCCATCGATGTAAGTCACCTTAGAAACATATATAAATACACCCGGATTGAGAGGCTGCTCATCTACCGTACCATCCCAATAACCTTCTCTATCCTCAGTTTGGAATATCAGGCTCCCATAACGATCGTATACACGAAAATCTAGTAAGGCGATTCCGTTTCCTCTTACTCGCAGAATGTCGTTATAACCATCATTATTAGGAGAGAAAATATCTGGCACTCCAGCATAATGTTCATCAATTACTTCAACATAAGTACTATCATATGAGTTGCATCCGAACCTATCGGTTTGAAGGATGTAGAAATATCTTGATTCATGAGTAATTACTTCTGTTTCTTTTGCTCTCCAATTGTCAATTCTAACATACTCATCATCAACCAAATTCACAAAGTCAGGAGACTCATTCTTAAACTCCCCCTCATCATCTTTGTAGAACCAATAGAACTCACTGCCTGGCTCCTCTTGATCAAACACAGACACTGCAACAGGGGCAGGATTACCAGCATATACCTGCTGGAATGAATCCTCTACAAATACAACGGGAGGCTCTCCTACCGTAATAAAATTGAATCGCAACAAAGGCACTTGATCAAATTGATTTCCTACCCTTAGGCCAACATTATATCTGCCTGGGCGACTGTAACAAACCGTATGTTGCTGTTTGTTAAAAATCAAGTTATTTAGATCATAAACATTAGTGTCTAACCTTGAGGTATCTATTCCAAAGAAGGTCCAATCGAAAGTGTTCACAAATTCGATATTCCCGGAATCAACATCATAGGAAATTGTAATACAATCATTGACGCAAATGCTATCATTATCATCATTCGTAGTCATTACGGGAATTGGTGATATACAAGACTCAACAGTAATATAGTTTCGCTGAGTCAGCTGATCCGTACCTCCTGGGTTCGTCACAATTAGAGTAACCTCATACCTACCAGCAGCACTGTACCTAATGTTCGTTGGGTTTTGAAGTGTAGAATTAGAAGAATCAGAACCTGGGAAAAACCAAGTCCAACCTGTAGGTACATTCGAGCTTAAATCTGTGAAACTCACGGTATCACCAGCACAAATAGTTCTTCGACTAACTGTAAATGAAGCATTTGGAGGTGTAGTACAGTCAACAACTTCAATATGAGCAGTTTTTGTAATGCTACCACCTGGAGCTCCTAAGGAAGATTGTGCGGTAAGGGTCACGTCATATAAACCCGCTGTTTGATAACATATATTACTCGGATTCTGTTGAGTAGATGAAAGTGAATCAGCACCTGGAAAACTCCAGAGCCAAGTAGTTGGGAAATTAGTCGTAAGGTCAGTAAAAGAGATGCACTCACCCTCACAAACTGTCACCTTACTAGCAGTGAAATCAGCAACTGGCTGTGCTTGTGGAAGACCCGTTACTACTATATCATCGATACCAAATCCTGCAGGACCACCCGTAGCAGGATTGTCAAACATAAACCCAAAGCGTAAATCCGTTTTATTGTCGAAGGCTGGATTAACTACTGAATCATGAATCCAATTGTTAACTCCTGCTACACTCTTAAAAGGCACCCAGGTAGTACCACCATTTGTTGAGTAAAACATTTGACCAGATGTCCCTCCTGCTCCTTCGGCTTCATTGATATACCAAAGCTTAAATTCGACTTGGATAAAACCACTTGTGTTTATACCGCTCGTCATAGCTGCAAAATATTGTTCGGTATTTGCAGGCGGAGTTACATAAGAGTAATGTGCATTTAACGGAGAGCCGGTAGTAATTGCGGCAAAACTTGTAATGTGCAAATAAGTACTTTGAGGTGAGTTGTTAATACCTGCAGGTTGATTCGGAGTATTTGGGATATTAATAGGTGTAGTAACCCCTGCGAAAGTATCGTTGATCACCCAACGGTTTTCTCCAGCAACGGTCGAGCCATTATCTGCTGTATTTAAACTCCAATTAACATTAGGAATGGTTTCGAAATCGTCTGACCAAATTAGTTGCTGAGCATTACTAACTTGAGCAACTAAGGCCAATAACGCTGCGAACAAAAATGGTTTAAGGGCTGCTTTTCTCAATTTGCCGTCTGGTTTTGCGGTGCGCTAATTTACTTAAATTTCTACTAAACTGTATTATATATTATCATAGTCTTAACATGAAAAACTTTATAACCCTTCAGCAGTAAGTAAATTGCTTAGAAAAGTCATGGCATCCACATTGTCGGCATAGTCATTAACAGAAGGCTCTTGACCCGAGCCAAAAGAGGCGTAGTCACTACCGATTACACATTGAGTATCAGCCTCATATTTCTTTATTTTTTGCTTAAGATCATCGGCGCTATCGTAGGGTTCCCAAAACATTACACCAACTGGGGAGCTTATTCCTCCATCCTCTTTTAGCAAGAGAAAACCATTATCTAAAAGTTTTTCATTGTTGAGTAGGTAGACGGTTTTATTGTATTCATAGTTGTCGTAGTAAGCCTTATTATCCATGACCCACTTAAAATCAAAAAGATGTTTGTAAAACTTATCGAAGTCGTAACCTTTGGGAACATGTAGTTTAGAAATACTTCGACAGCCTAATCCGTAATAGCTGAATATATCTTCACCTAATAGCTCTATTTCTTCCTTTGTTTCTTCCCCATTCAGAACTGCAATTCCATTTCTATTCTTGCGAATGATATGTGGATACTTTGAGAAGTAGTGTTCAAAATAGCGAGAGCTGTTGTTAGAACCCGTTGCAATTATCGCATCGAATTTCAAGTTTCTCAGGTTTTCTACCATCGCTATTTTATCAGCAAACTTTGGCTCGATTTCTATCAATAAATCGATCAGCATTTTCATCAGTACTTCATCTTCCGAGGAAGCTTTAAAAGCCAAATTAGCTCCTGAGGCGAGCACGCAAAGCACATCATGGAAGGCAACCATTGGAATATTACCTGCTCCTATAACCGCTACAGTTTTAGTGGAAGAATCAGCAAGTTCATATTGATCAAGCCAAGACTCCAACTCATCTTTCTGCAACCAAGCCGCGATTTCAGAAAGCATCTTTTGAGAAGATCGTGCTACGAACCAACGATTTTTGAGCGCAGCCTTTTCAACTGAGCTTTGGATCTGAGCCCCCATCGCTCCTTGCTCAGCATTTAAATAATTTTGAATTTCCTTACCGAGAGCTGATAAAGCCGCTATGCGATGTGCCTTGTTCACAAATCAGAATTTGCTGGCAAAGATATTGCGTTGAACTACATACTTTTGAATCTGATGAGAAATAAACTTGCCGTTGTTCTATTCTTGAGTTTGCTGGCCAATGAATCCTTTTCATTGAGCTTAGATAGCCTAAACTTCAAACTCAAAAAACTCCGTCAAGCCTCATTAGTTGCCGAATCTGATGCAGAAATGCTTAAACTGAATGCCCAGTTCAGATTAGATTTACTCAATGCCCTAAAGGATCAAAGGCAAATAAACTTCGACAGTATTCCCAACCTATCCGTAGTGAAAGCACCTAAAGATGAGTTTCGAATTATCAGCTGGAACATTGCCTTCAAAGACTACAGCTTTTACTATGATGGGATCTTATCGAAGAAACAGAAAAAAGACTGGGTACACTATCCATTGAAGGACATCTCGCAGAGAGTTGAATCAGCTAATAATCAACAAGGCAGCGCGAGTGCTTGGTACGGACTTTTGTATTACGACATCGTTTCATTCGGAAAAGCTAAGGATCAGCAATATTTATTGCTCGCATGGGATGGCAACGACCAATACAGCAATATGAAGGTTATTGATGTATTATGGTTTGATGAAGCAGGTTTACCTCGTTTCGGGAAAAAAGTATTCAACACCCCCTACCTTAGCAACACTAGGGTCATTTTCGAATATTCAAAAGATGCTTCCATGTCGCTTCGATATGAAGAGAAAAAAGAATGGTTAGTGTTCGACCACTTATCCCCGCTTCAACCCAATATGAAAGGGATGTACGAGTTTTATGTTCCCGACTTGAGCTTTGATGCCCTGCGGTATACGAATAAAAAATGGCAGCTGATTCAGAATGTCGACGTGCGAGGAGACCAAACAATGGACGATTATAATACTCCACCTGCTAGCCCATTACGTTAACAAATCCTCCATAAACAGTAGTCTAGGAGCCTTTATAATTAGGAGGAAATTCGCACTTTCGTGGCCTAAAGCGAGTAACTTATGGTTCATAATTACAGTGCAGGTCCATGCATTTTACCCCAAGAAGTATTTAAAGAAGCTGCGGAAGCAGTTTTAGATTTTAATGGTTTAGGGCTGTCAATCCTAGAAATCTCACACCGCAGCCCAAGTTTTGTTGCGGTAATGGATGAAGCTAGATCCCTAGTAAGGCAAGCCTTAGATGTACCTGATGATTACGAAGTATTATTTCTTCAAGGAGGAGCCAGCTTAGGCTTTTATATTTCAGCCATCAACTATATGAAACAAGGTGGAAAGGGAGCGTACATCGATACAGGATCTTGGTCGAACAAGGCAATTAAAGAAGCTAAAAGACTTGGTGAGGTTGATGTAATAGGCAGCTCTGAAAGTGCCAACTACAACTTTATACCTAAAGACTTTGTCGTACCAAACGATGCTGATTATCTGCATTTTACTTCAAACAATACCATCTTCGGAACCCAGTTTAAAAATCTATTAAAAACTGAAATTCCACTCATTTGTGATATGTCGTCCGACATCTTCAGCAGAGAGATTAATGTTTCTGATTATGACCTCATTTATGCCGGAGCTCAAAAGAACTTAGGACCTGCAGGTGCTACACTTTACATCTTTAAGAAAGATAGAATCGGACATACTGGTCGCGACATCCCGGCTATGATGGATTTAGGAATCCACTCTAAAAAAGACAGCATGTATAATACGCCTCCTGTATACTCTACATACGTATCGATGTTAACCCTGAGATGGTTGCTCAAAAACGGTGGAGTTTCATGGATCAGCGAAATCAATCAAAACAAGGCTGATTTGCTTTACAATGAAATTGATCGAAATCCACTTTTTAAAGGAACCGCTGCAAAAGAAGATCGCTCTAATATGAATGCTTGTTTCGTGCTGAACAATGATGAGCATAAAGAAGCATTTGACAAACTATGGAACGATGCAAACATCAGTGGCATCAAAGGCCACAGATCCGTTGGAGGTTATAGAGCGAGTATATACAATGCACTGCCTCTCTCAAGCGTGGAAGTCTTGGTTAATTGCATGAAAGAACTTGAAAATAAAATATAATGAAGGTATTAGCAAACGATGGACTTGCTCAAAATGCAGTTGAGCTATTAGAGCAGAGCGGACACACTGTCATCACAAACAATGTTCCTCAGGAAGCATTGATTGAATACATAAACAATGAAGCAGTTGAAGTTTTACTTGTTCGAAGCGCCACAAAAGTTAGAACCGATCTTATCGACGCATGTTCTGGGCTCAAAATGATCGGCCGCGGAGGTGTTGGCATGGACAATATCGATGTTGATTACGCTAGATCTAAAGGGATCAATGTTTTCAATACGCCAGCGAGCTCCTCTCAAGCCGTAGCAGAAGTTGTGATGGCTCAGCTTTATACTATGGCCAGAGGTTTATATGATGCCAACCGCCAAATGCCTTCGAATGGTAAGGCAGAATTTAAAGTTCTGAAAAAGAAATACGGAAAGGGAATTGAACTCCGTGGAAAGACTTTAGGGATTGTAGGCTTCGGAAGAATTGGGCAATACCTGGCCAAGTATGCACTTGGAAATGGGATGAGTGTTGTTGCACACGACTTACATGATATTACAGCAGAAATTCCAATTGAAATCAATGGGAAACTGGTACATACCGAAAAGATTCAGAGCACTAGCCTGAACGAGGTGATTACCAATGCCGATTTTATTTCGATTCACGTACCGAAGCAGTCAGATGGTTCAGCCGTAATTGGAGCTGTGGAATTGGCCTCAATGAAAGACGGAGTATACCTTGTTAATACAGCAAGAGGTGGATCAATCGATGAATCTGCGCTAATAGAGGCACTTGATTCAGGAAAAGTTGCTGCTGCTGCATTAGACGTTTTCGAAAATGAACCTAGTCCAGACACACGACTTCTTGGACATCCAAAATTGAGTTTATCACCACACGTCGGCGCTGCAACGAAAGAAGCTCAAGCAAGAATTGGTCTTGAGATTGTGGACATCATAAATTCTGCTTCCTAAGACGAAATATGGCCAAAAGCATCGTTTTCTTTGGTACTCCAGACTTTGCCGTCGCCTCGTTAGAAGAACTTCATTCCGCTGGATTTGAAATCAAGGCGCTAGTAACTGCTCCTGACAGACCTGCTGGTAGAGGTTATGAACTCAAAAAGTCAGATTGCAAAATTTTAGCAGAGAAGCTCAACTTGCCAGTACTTCAACCGGAGAAACTTAAAGCCCGCGATTTCATAGAGCAACTTCAAGCTTTAAATGCTGATTTGTTCGTGGTAGTGGCTTTCAGAATGCTTCCTAAACTTGTTTGGGAGATGCCCAAGTTCGGAACTATGAACCTTCATGCTTCCCTCCTTCCGCAGTACAGAGGTGCAGCTCCAATTAACTGGGCAATTATCAATGGAGAAGAAACTACTGGATTAAGTTGTTTTTTGATTGAAGAGGAAATTGACACCGGTTCAATTCTGAGTCAGAAGGAAGTGGCCATTGATTACCATGAAAACTTCGGCTCCTTATATGACAGAATGAAAACGCTGGGAGCGCAATTTTTAAAAGAAAGCCTCAATGATTTGTTCGAAGGGAACTTGAAAGCCAAAAGTCAAAAAGACACACAAGGAATTCAATTAAAACCTGCACCTAAAATCTTCAAACAAGATTGTAAAATTGATTGGAGCAAATCAGCTCAGGAGGTTTACAACTTTATTAGAGGATTATCTCCCTATCCTGCTGCATTTACTGAAATCAGTATTGATGATGCTAAAACAGAACGTTTGAAGCTTTTCGAAACTTCAATCACTGATAAATCTGTCTTGGAGCCTAATACGATCATTATTGATGAGGAAAAAATGCTGATTCCTAGCTCAGACTTTTACCTTAGTATTCAGAATTTACAACGAGCGGGCAAAAAGGCTATGCCGATTCGGGACTTTATTGCTGGGCACAACTCACAAAGCAAATGGCGTATCGCTTAATTCTTCTCTTATCCTTAGTGAGCATCTCTGCAAAGCTTTGTGCTCAAAATGAGCTTCTTGATATGGAAGCACCAGAGGCTTTGGAAAACATCAAGCTTGTCAAACTTTCGACTTCGGCTGAAGCAAGCAGCTTTGTCATCTGGGTGAAGGATACGGTTCGACCACATTATCATGCGGAACACACGGAAAACCTTTACGTTCTGGATGGAAAAGGCATCATGTATCTTGATAGCAATCGCTATGAGCTCAAGCCTGGCGATTTTTATACAATTCCGAAAAAATCAGTGCATTCTGTGAAGGTTCATTCGAAGATTCCACTCAAAGTTTTGTCGATTCAAGCACCAGAATTCTTTGGAAAAGACAGGATATTTGTCGAATAACTGTCTGAAATGCCCAATTAGCCTAGGTTTTAGGCCATGGTTATTAACAATGGGGCTCTTTTATTAACAAAATGGGGCATTTTGGCTTGAAAGCCTTGTGTGGTGCGACTTTTCGCATAAATTTGATTTTATTAAATAATTACTAACCAAAATTTATACTGTTATGAACAAAGCAGAATTAATCGAAGCAATGGCTAATGGAGCAGGGATCTCTAAGGCTGATGCAAAAAGAGCTCTAGACTCATTTATTGACACTACATCAAGTGCACTTAAAAAAGGCGATAGAGTAGCTTTGGTTGGGTTCGGATCTTTCTCTGTATCTAATAGATCAGCGAGAACTGGAAGAAACCCACAAACAGGGAAAGAAATCAAAATTGCAGCTAAGAACGTTGTAAAGTTTAAAGCTGGAGCTGAGCTTTCAGGAAACGTAAACTAAGGTATTTCTTTACTTTAAGAAAACCCCCTTCCCTAAGGTTGGGGGTTTTTTTATGCACTTTTTATATTTGAAGCACAAATACATACAAAATGGGAAGAGGAGATAAAAGATCCAAAAAAGGAAAAATTGCCAGAGGTAGCTATGGAGTTAGCCGTCCGGGACTTTCAAACAGATCAAAAGACGAGAAGAAAGTAAAAAAAGCCGCTGCTAAAAAAGTTGCCGCCCCAGCTGAAGAGCCAAAAGCTGCTGCTCCTAAAAAAGCCGCTGCTAAAAAGCCAGCTGCAAAAAAACCAGCTGCTAAAAAGCCAGCTGCCAAGAAAACTGAAACTAAAGAGACAAAAAAGGACTAATTCAGTCCAATTAGGGTGATAAACGGTCTAGTTGCCATTTATCTTCCTCAATTCTCGAGTATACGAAACGGTCATGTAAACGACCCGGACGTCCCTGCCAGAACTCATAAAGACTTGGTCTAACAAGAAATCCTCCCCAGTGATCTGGGCGAGGTATTTCTTTGCCTTGAAACTTCTTTTCTAATTCTTCGAAACGCGATTCAAGCTCTTCTCTTGAATTGAGCTTTTCACTTTGATGTGATGCCCATGCTCCAATTTGCGAGATTCGAGGTCGGTTCGCAAAGTAGATATCTGAAATTTCTGTAGGTGATGGTTCACAAGTCCCCTCAACTTTAAGCTGTCGTTCTAATTCCGACCAAAAAAAGTTCAATCCCACTTTACTATTTTGAGCGATCTGCTCCCCTTTGTGGGAATTGTAGTTGGAAAAAAAGATCAGGCCTTCTTCAACAATTTCACGCAAATACACTACCCTGCTGGTAGGTTGATGATCGGCTTTCATGCTTGAAACGACCATAGCATAAGGCTCTCGAATGTTTGATTCTACAGCAAACTCCAACCAATTCTTGAATAAATCGATCGGCTGCGATTTGAGATCCGCCTCCGATAATTCTCCTTTTTTAAAATCCCAACGTTCGTGATTCATATGTCAAAAGTATATGCTTTACTTTGGAAACAATGAGTGAGCTTCAAAGTTCCATACCTCTACCAGAAAGAATGAGGCCCAAAAGCCTTGAAGACTTCGTAGGTCAATCACACCTGATAGGCCCTAAAGGTGCTATAACCCAAGCACTTCAGCAAGGTATTATTCCTTCCATGATTTTCTGGGGACCTCCTGGTGTAGGAAAAACAACCCTCGCTCAACTTATTGCAGAAAAAAGCGAACGCAGCTTTCAAACCTTAAGCGCAATAAACTCCGGCGTAAAAGATGTAAGAGCAGTAATTGATCGCGCAAGATCAGGAGGCATGTTCGCCAGTAGCTCTCCTATCCTCTTCATAGATGAGATTCATCGGTTTAGTAAGTCTCAACAAGACTCCTTGTTAGGTGCCGTTGAAAAAGGTTGGATTACGCTAATCGGTGCTACCACCGAAAATCCCTCATTCGAAGTCATCTCTGCATTGAGATCTAGATGCCAGATCTATGTGCTGAAACAACTTGAGAAATCAGACCTCGTTGAGCTTCTTGAACGCGCATTAAAGCATGATGCCCAGCTCAAACCAAAGTCTCTCAAACTCAAAGAAAGTGATGCCTTGCTCCTCTACTCTGGTGGAGATGCCCGACGTATGTTGAATGCGTTGGAACTAGTCGCAAATACGAGTAAGCAGAAAGAAATCACAAACGCAGTTTGTAAAGAAATTTTGCAAGAGCGGCTTGCTGACTACGACAAAGGTGGCGAGCAACACTACGATATCATTTCAGCATTCATTAAATCGATTCGTGGAAGTGATGCAGATGCATCGATGTATTGGTTGGCCAGAATGATGCGCGGTGGCGAAGACCCAAAGTTTATCGCTCGAAGACTTCTTATTCTTGCCTCCGAAGACATTGGACTTGTAAACCCTACAGCTATGGTTTTGGCAAACACTTGTTTTCAGGCGGCACAAGCTATTGGCTACCCAGAATGCGAGTTAACGCTGGCACAAACAACCCTCTATTTGGCAAAATCTCAAAAGAGCAACTCTGCCTATACTGCCTTAGGTCGAGCTAAAAAATTAGCTGAGGAGTTTCCATCAGAAGGAGTGCCTCTGCATCTCAGAAATGCTCCGAGTGAGCTGATGAAAGATCTTGATTATGGCAAGGATTATAAATACCCCCACGATTACCCAGGAAATTGGGTTGAACAGTCATACCTGCCCAAAGCGCTTTTAGGGAAACAGATATATAAGCCAGGGAAAAATAAACGTGAAGAATCTTAGTTTTTTCTAATGCTGCTCGCTCGGAAGATCTTCCCAGCTTCATTGAGCTCATAAACCATCACAATCTCGAAAAGCGCATCGCTTCCCCTACTCCCAGTGATTTTCTCGTGATCAATTACCACATTGTCGAAATGAATTCTTCCGGCCAAACTGCTTTTCAAATTTGGTGAAGCTTCAAAATAGGCTGTAAAGCGCTTTCGCACTTCTTCCTTTCCTGCAATGGACAGCTTCGTTGTTTTGAAGTCTACAAATTTGACGCTATCCGAAAAGACTTCCATAAAGCGATCAATGTCGCGAGCATTATAAGCATCTAATTGCTCCTGAACAACTTGCAAGGCCTTCAAGTTGGCATTGTCGTTTGATTCCTGCCCTTGTGTTATGAATACACGCAGAGCAAGCCCAAGGCTCAAGATGATGCTTTTCATAAAATAGAAGTTTGATATCAGAACGCCGATCGACGACTAATGTTCGTAACAAGTGTGTATACAAAGCCGGCCATAAAACCTCCAAGGCCTTGTTCAATCATCTGCCAACTGAGGTCAAATGCGATATAGGTCCACTCAAAATTGCTGTAAAGTGATATACCGAAACTGAAAGCAATCAAGTAAACGAAAAAACCCAGAGCCATACCCGCTAAAAAGCCTCTCAGGTTTGCATTATTATTGAAGTACAAAAACTTTACAACGAGGGTCAACATTAAACCTAAAACACTGTAAATAAGAGCAAAGGAAGTCAAGAGCACATCCTTAGGATAGGATATCTTTTGAAAATCATTCAAGAACACACCATGCCAGAAATAGCTAAGTGAGTACATTACGATGGCCGAAACAATCCATGCAGCAAAGAAGCGCTTCTCAAATATGTTTATGCTTTTGCCCATTGCTGCAAACTTAGAACTAAGCATTGTACTAATGGACATTTATTACATGAATTGCACTGCACTTCGACAAAAGCCATTTTATCGCAACATTCTGCCAGCGAAAGCCTTAGAATGAATCCTCCCAATGTTATTCTATAAGTGATTGTTGAAAGAATATTGGCTAATTTTACCGCTACCGCAATGAAACTAGTTCGAGGCATTTTATTTACTACTCTTCTCTTGCTTACAGCCTTGGCTTGTCGCAAAATAGACTTGAGCCCCAGTTGGGATGTTGAGCTTCTAGCGCCTATCGCTCAAAGTAGAATTAGCCTCGATCAATTGCTATCTCAAAACGAACTGAGAACCAATAGTGATGGTGAGTCAGAAGTCTTTTTCGAAGGGGAAATCTTCTCCTACTCATTAGATTCCCTCTTTCGAATTCCCGACACAAGCATCACAAAAGTTAACCAAGGAAATATCATTCCAATTACTATTAATCCCACCCAGACCTGGGCTTCAGACACTAACAACAGTAGATTTCAAATCAAGGATGTTTCTCTTTTAGAGGCTGAATTGGCCGATGGAAAAATCGTTTTTGAGATTAGCTCAAATATTACAGAGCCAATAGATATGGTCTATGTGGTGCCTGGCGCAACTAAAGACGGACAAGTTTTAAACCTAAGTCGTACGATTCCTGCAGCTGCTGGAACTAATAGTCCGAGTGTGATTCGCGATAGCATCGACCTTACCGGATATCGATTAGACTTGAGGGGAAAAGATGCCAACACCGCAAACACCATCTACTTCTATTTTTCGGCAACAGTCGCTGCCAATGCCAACCCGGTGTCGATTGGCAATCTTCAAAATGTAACCCTCACCACGAGCTACAAGAACCTTCTACCCTATTATGGTCGAGGTTATTTCCGACAACAAGTTTTAGCTGAAACTGGAACGGCCGAGGATTTTGATGTATTCAGCAACCTTCCGTCTGGTGAAATTGATTTGGATGAAATTGAGCTCATATTTGACATTAAAAACGCTATAGGTGTTGATATAAGTGCCGAAATAGAGGCCTTAACTGCGCTTAATACTAGCTCAGGCAAAAGTGTCGAACTAAGCGGCCCAGGGAAAAATCAAATCTTAAATCTCAATCGTGCTACTGAACAAAGTGGATTGGACCCTCCAGTGTTTCCACAATTTAGAACACACACGATCAATACCGATAACTCTAACCTCGATGAATTGCTCGAAATACTCCCAGATCAAATGAATTATCAATTGAATTTGGAAATCAATCCCTTAGGGGCGGTCAGTGGAGGAAACGACTTTATCTACCTCAATACAGGAATTGATATCGATCTCAATGCCAGAGTCCCTCTAAGATTCAAGGCAACTAATCTTATTTATCTCGACACCCTTGAGCTTCAGCTCGATCCTGATGAAAAAGAAACCACTACAGATGCCATCTATGAAGGAAGCCTCTTTCTAAAAACGCAAAACACCTTCCCTGTTGATGTTGAACCTGTCCTCTATTTCTTAGACTCAAACCAAGTAATTAAAGATTCGATTTTTAGTGATGAGCAAGTCTTGGCCTATCTACCTAATTCTGAGTCTGAATTCTCACAAAATATCCTGGAGTTTGTATTGCGCGAAAATCAAGTTGACGCTTTATACGATTACCCTAATATTCTGTTGAAGCTTCGCATTCAAACAGGCGGACCTAACATAGTAAGCTTCAAACCAGATCAATACCTTCAGGTGGTTTTGAGTGCAGATTTTAGATACAAAATGAATACTGGAGCATTTTGAGGAAATCTGTTTTTATCTTCCTTGGTTTAATGGCAGCCTCGAGTGCATATACTCAAGACTGGATAAGTGCGCGCTATCAATTCAAAAACGATACAGCGGAAGCAAGGATCTATTCTAGCGCCCAGATAAATACGAATAGCAATACTTGGAATCAATCGCTTATCAATGCACTCCTATATGGAGACTATCTAGAAGAGACTCCTCAACAAAATGCCCTCAATAATTCAAGTCTTCATAACCGTGCTTCGGTTCAAACAAGCATCGAATTAGGAGTTGAATCTAAAATAAACGATCGAACTTCCTTGTACCTTGGTGTTGGCGATCGAACCGTCGGTATGGCTGATGTCAGCAAAGACCTCAATGAGTTTATTCTTGCAGGAAATAAGTCTTTTGCAGGCGATACAATCAATGCTGACAATAGCAGTTTTTCCCTCATGCGCTTTCAAGAGTTTAAGCTCGGTTTGCGTTACCAGTCGATGAATCAAACTTTTGGAATTGAAGCCTCCATCCTGAATGGAGAGCTGTTTCAGGAATTTGATATCAAAACAGGTAGGCTTTATACAGACCCAATTGGATCGGAACTTAGCTACGATCTTGATATCAGCAGAGCGAGAAGCGACAGTGCGCGTACTGGGCTGCTTGCCCCTAATGGCATTGGAATGAGCTTCAACCTCTTTTATGCACTTGATGCAAAGGATTACCGAATCTACCTTGGTGTGAACGACATAGGATGGATAAGTTGGAATGATCAAAGTATTTCTAATCGTTATGTAAGCGAAGAAGAATGGGAAGCCACCAATGTTACACATGGGGAAGATGCTGGTCTGAATATCAACATCCAAGATAGCATCCAAAGTTTTGAAAGCTTTGAAAACAAGAGCTTGAGCCGCATGCTACCCGCCCTCCTCTTTGGAGGAATTCAATTCGAAAAGAGAAACTACACCCATGAAATCTATGCGAATTGGAGACTTAATCGAGCCTTTGTACCCTGGGTACAATATCGCATGACTTATCAAGTTAGAAAAGAACTCTCTTCGTTCATCCAAGTTGGTGCTGGAGGAAGTGGAAATTACTTTGTTGGTTTAGGCACTCAGTTGTCATTTGGTCCTTTTCAAACCAGCTTTGCTTTAACCAATATGGAAGGACTTTTATTTCCTAATCGTACTGCTGGAATTGGAGGCGCAGTGCAAATGATGATTCAATTATGAAAGACTTTTTTTCGCTAGCCAAAGATTCCCAAAACTTCTTCTTAGTCGCTGGTCCATGTGTGGTTGAGAACGAAGCTGTGGTTATGTCAACAGCGGCTGAAATTCAAAAAATTTGCCAAAGCTTGGCCATTCCTCTGCTCTTTAAATCATCTTATCGCAAGGCCAATCGATCACGCCTCGACTCCTTCACAGGAATTGGTGACGAAAAGGCTCTCAAAATCCTAGCGAAGGTGAGATCAGAGCTAGATTTACCCGTAATTACTGATGTCCACCTACCCGACGAGTGTGCGATGGCTGCTGAATATGTAGATGCTCTGCAGATTCCTGCCTTCTTGTGTCGACAAACAGATTTACTTGAGGCTGCCGCTAAAACTGGAAAGATTGTCAATATCAAAAAGGGGCAATTTCTGGCCGCTTCTGGAATGCAACACGCTGCGAATAAGGTTGTTGAATCGGGTAATCCTAAGCTTTGGTTAACCGAAAGAGGAACCACTTTTGGATACCAAGATTTGGTAGTCGACTTCAGAGCTATTCCTGAAATGCAAACTTATGGTCACCCAGTGGTTTTAGATGTAACGCACAGCTTACAGCGTCCAAATCAAAGTTCAGGTGTTACCGGTGGTCAGCCGCAACTCATTGAAACGATTGCCAAGGCTGGAATTGCCGTTGGCGTTGATGGACTTTTTATGGAAACACATCCTGATCCTGCAAATGCTTTGAGCGATGGAGCAAATATGCTCGCGCTTGATAAACTTGAAGCATTACTCAAGAAGCTAGTGAAAATTAAAGCGAGTCTCTAAGACTATGAAAGGCAAGTTCTTAAGCAGCTTATTCTTGCTTATGCTTTTCAATTTTCTTGTCAAGCCCTTTTGGTTATTGGGTATAGACAGAAGTATTCAGAATGTTGTGGGTGCTGAGAGTTACGGCATGTACTACGCCTTGTTTAATCTCTCCTTTCTACTCGACATTCTCTTGGATTTAGGAATTACCAACTACAACAACCGAAGTATAGCTCAAAATCATGCCTTGGTTGGGAAGAACCTCATCGGCATTGCTTATCTCAAAATCGGCTTGGCGGTGCTTTACCTTGGAATGAGTTTAGGTTTTGGGGCTATTCTTGGTTACCACAATCCCATGTTGTACTTGCTTTTTGTATTGGGCATTAATAAAGTTCTTTTATCGGGCATACTCTTCCTACGTTCTAATGTTAGCGGCTTACAACTCTTTAAAACCGATGCTGTATTATCGGTCCTTGATCGCAGTTTTCTGATTATTATTTGTGCGGCTCTTCTTTGGGGTGGTTTTGTAGAATCAGAATTCCAAATCGTTTGGTTGGTTTACGCTCAAACAGTGGCCTACTTCCTCAGTTTACTGATAAGCATAGTGGTGGTGTTAGGGAAAAGTACTGGACTCAAATGGCAACTAAATATAGGCGACATAAAGGCCATACTGAAGCAGAGCCTGCCCTATGCGCTTGTTATTCTCTTCATGAGCATCTATTACAGAGTAGATGCAGTGATGCTTGAACGAATGCTCGACAATGGGGATTTTGAAGCTGGAATTTATGCCCAAGGCTATCGCATATTGGATGCCTTAAACATGGTTGCCTACCTCTTTGTGGGAATTCTATTCCCTTTGTTCTCAAAGCAAATTGCAAACAAGGAAAAATATCAGACCATACTGAACCTTTCCAATCGATTGCTTTTAAGCTTCGCGATGGTTGTGGCTGTGTCTTGTTTCTTTTACGGAGATCAAATCACTAATCTGTTGTATACAGAAACCAGTACCTCCTCAGGCGATGTTTTTAGCTTGTTGGTTCTGTGTTTTATTCCCATTTCTTTTGTGAATATTCACGGCACCTTGCTCACTGCAAATGGAAATTTACGCGATTTCAATATCATCGCCTTTTCAGGAATCATTATAAATGTTGGTCTCAATTTATGGCTCATTCCTCAATACGCTGCTTTTGGTTCTGCCTTGGCTACCCTCTTGACCAATAGCTTCATCGCTATACTCATTTTCATTGCCTTGCATCGCAGAATGAATCTTGAGTCTGATCCTCTATTAGCCTTAAAACTCATTGGTTTAGGTGCTTTGATGATGCTCGCACAGTTGTTTCTATACCCACGAACGGGTCTTAGTTGGACAAGCCTTTGGTTTATTAGCCTTGCACTTGGTGGACTAGGAGCTTTTGTTCTTCGTATTATTGGCATGAATTCTATTAAAGCCTTTTTAAAGCTGAAAAAGTGAAACAGCTAATTACTTCCATCATCCTTCTTTTTGCTTTGAGCGGTTTTGCTCAAAACGACACAGCCTTTATCTATACTTATGGTGGAGCAGCAAATGACGAAGGAAAGGACATAATTCAAACTGCAGATAGTGGTTATATAATCCTTGGAAGTACAAGCAGTTTTGGAAAAGGGAGCTCTGACTTTTATGTAATCAAACTCGACTCTAATTTTCAAGTTGAATGGACCAATGCCTATGGCGGACCCCAAATTGAAACTGGTGAATCGATATTGCCTGCGGATGACGGAGGATATCACCTATTGGGATCAACTAACTCTTTTGGATCTGGAGGTTATGATGTTTACTATGTAAAAATCGATGCACAGGGCGAATTTGAATACGATGACAGCTTTGGTGGCTCCAATTGGGACTTTGGCTATGATATGGTCTATACACCGGAAGGAGACATCATGGTAGTAGGTGAAACTTATAGTTTCAACGGCGGAGATGCCCAAGCTTATGTTTTAAAATTGGATGAATTTGCCACCATACAATGGGAAAAAACCATTGGAGGTTCAAAACACGATTTGGCCAGGTCAATTATCCTAACGGAAGATTCCCACTACGTATTCACTGGCGAGAACGAAAGTATAAGAGACAGCATGAGTACGGACATTTGGCTATATAAAATGGATACAGATGGCAAGCTCATCTGGCAAGAAGTTTATGGTGGTAAAGAGGAAGATATCGGAGCGGATTTAGTCGAAGATGACAGTTTTTTCTACATTACCGGAAGCTCTAAATCGTATAGCCGTGAGAATGATTTTAATGAACATGTAATAAAAACGAATCTTGATGGTTCCTTTCTTTGGTACCGTGACCGAAAAGACAACGGCTTCGGCCAAAATTTAGACGACCTAGGTTTGTCAATTTTTGCACGACCCAATGGAAGAATTCTTGTAACTGGTTCCGGAAAAACCTTTGGTTCCGGAAGTTCTGATTTCATTATTTCAGATCTGAACGATAGTGGCTTCGAAAATAGTGAGAGTGGATCTTTCGGTGGAGTCTTAACCGATATCGGTTATAAAATATTTTGCAACAATAATTTTGACATTTTCATTCTAGGAAAATCTAATTCCTATAACGGTCTTTACTTTGACGTAGCCCTCCTAAGAATGGACACTTTATTTAAATATTCACCAACTGACATTTCAATTGAAATTAACATAAGAGATACAACGAGCAGTAATATTCCTAGTCTATCAATTCCAAAAAAAATCAACTCCGAAATTCATTCAACAACCATTGAAGCTAGTCAAGAATATATTACCATTTCAAACCATGAAGATAATCGCGTTTCATATGTTTTAACAGACTTGAATGGGCGAATCATGGATAAAGGAATAATTCAAGCGCGATCTTTTACAATTTTAAGTCGTCCGTCGAATTCATTTTTGGTTTTGAATACATATGGCTCAATGGAAAATCGTCATAAGATCCCACCCTCGTTCAGATAATTGAGGACACTATGCATTCTAAAAGAGTATCTTCAATCCTGATTTTCTTAGGAGCCTTTGCTTGGATGAGCATAGATTATGGGATAGTAGACATATTCTCTAAAAGGCCCCAAAGTCTTCATCAATGGCGCCAAACGGATTGCCTAAGCTTCACCGAAAACTACTATTCATTTGGTGCAAAATTTAATGAGCCACAGGTTCATAATATGGCCAGCACAGAAGGAAAGGCCTCTGGGGAGTTTCCAATTCTATATTTCACAGTTGCACAGATTTGGAAGATTACTGGTAAATCGGAAGGAATTTACCGTCTTTTCAGCATGCTCATTGCCCTTTTGGGATTCTATGCTCTTTTCCGAATTAGCTTCAGACTTACAAATTCGAGCATAGTCTCCATCATAGCACCACTTCTCCTCTATTCATCTGCTCTCTTTCCTTTCTATGCATGGAACTTTCTTCCAAATGTTCCCGCCTTGTCTTTTGCTTTCCTCTCAGTATGGTTACTTCTACAATGGAATTCTGAGAACAAGACCCATCAACTGATCATAGCTATCCTATTCATTTGTTTAGCTGGTCTTATCAAAATTTCGAGCCTTATTGCCCCCTTGGCCGCCCTTGGAAGCATTTTCATCTTCTCTATAAACAACAAGCGAAAAGTCCTCTTAGTGATCGCGAGCATGTTAGTCCTAAGTTTAAGTTTATATGCTTGGTATTCATACTCTCAAGCTTATAATGTAGCCTATGCAAGCAATGCATTTATTTTAGACTTTGTTCCGATCTGGAATTTGAGCTCATCCGAAATAGATCATGTTTTGGAGATTTTTAATGCCCATTGGCGGACACACTTCTATTCAGAAACCGCCTATTTTCTCTTCTTTAGCCTGGCGCTAATAAGCCTTCTGATTTTCATAGTTCGACAGATGTGGAAGGCCCTTAGTTTCGCCTTGATACTGGGAATTGGCGCTTTGAGTTATATTCTTTTGTTCTTTCAAAACTTGGGATATCACGACTATTACCTCGTTGAGCTATTTATCATTCCTGCTGCTATCTGTATCGGTTTCTTATATGCAATCAAGGAATGGGAACATCCGTGGTTTAAAACCCTAGGCATTGCCTTATTTGCAATCTTCATCTACACTGAAGCTGGACATGCGCGTTCTAAAATGGCTGAACGTTTTAATGACTTCTACAACGAACATCACTTAAAGCATTTTAAGGTGCTTGAGAATCTTGATGCGCAATTAACAGCACTTGAAATCGGGCCTAATGATCTAGTTATCAGCATTCCTGATGATGCACCCAATATCAGCCTATACCTCATCAACCGAAGGGGTTTTAGCAATTACGGGAATAAAAATCGCGATCGAGAAAGCATCGAAGCTTCCATAAAAGCAGGAGCGAAATTTTTGTTTGTTAATGAGCCTTCGCTCTTAGAGGAAAACTACCTCGAGCCTTTTACCCAAGATCAAGTTTACCAGAAGGATAATTTGACAATTTACCGACTCTAAAGCACTTTGAACTCCGTTCTTCGGTTCTTGGCTCTTCCTTTCTCAGTGCTATTATCAGCCACAGGTTGCGTTTCTCCATAGCCTTTATAGCTCATTCGACTGGAATCTATATTGTGCGTGCTGAGGTAGTCAAACACAGCTTTGGCGCGGTTTTTAGACAACTGCAAATTTACACCCGCATCACCCACATTATCAGTATGACCACTGATCTCTATCTTAATGCTAGGATTTGCTTTGAGCAATCTCGCGAGTTTATTAAGCTCAACTTCAGAAGATTTCTTCAGATCGAACTTCGCGGTTTCGAAGAAAACATTCTTCAAGACTACTTTCTTACCTGATTTAATAGGCTCTAATGGCACATTGAAGTAGTAATGATCATTTGCTGCTAGTCCGCGCAAATGGAAGTTCTCTGAGTAGAAAAGGTATCCTTCCTTAGCAACATTCAAAGCGTAGTCTTTTTGTGAGGGTAAACTTACCACGAAGCTACCGTCTCTGCTATCAGATGAAGAAGACACAACTAAATCTCCCGTTTCCAAATCAATCAATTCAAAGTTCGCTTCCAAAACCAACTTAGTTTCCGCATCATATACTTTCCCTTTGGCAAAGTTCACGGTCTCTGGCCTGGCGTCTTCATGAAGTTCAAAAGTGAAAATGTCGAGTCTCTTTTCAGGACCATTGCGCTCAGAAGACAAGAAGGCAAACTTCCCGCTCGACTCCACCACTAATCCGTGTTCATCCTGATGTGTGTTTATAGGATAGCCTAGGTTGACGGGCTCACCCCATTTTCCGTTCTCATCCATTCGAACATAATAGAGATCGAAGCCACCAAGACCCGGACGTCCATTGGAGGAGTAATAGAGCGTTTTTCCATCCGCGTGCATATGCGGTGTTATTTCGCTTCCAGGTGTGTTAAAACTCAAATTTTCAGGAGCTCCCCATTGTCCATTCGTATCGAGTTGTGATCTCCAAATATCATTTTTACCCTTGCCACCTTTACGAGCAGAACTGTAGTAAAGTGTTTTACCATCAGAAGATAAAGACGGGTGCGCGTCCCATTTTCCAGAGTTAAGAGGCTGACCAAGATTTTGAGCTTCGGTCCAAGATCGTCCTTCTTTCTTACTCATATAAAGGTCACAACTCCCTACTCCATCGTCGCGATTACAAATGGTGATAAACAAATAGTGTCCATCCGGTGAAATACTCTGGGCTCCTTCGTTGTAGTTTTTAGAATTAACAGGCATTCCCAGGTTTTGAGCCATTCCCCATGAGTTTCTAGACTTATCGTAAACACTCATATAAACGTCTTCTTGCATAACAGGTCTTCCTGCATACATTCCGCGCTGTGTCTTTCTGGTAAACATCAATCGTTCACCATCTACGGTAAGTGTGGGATGATAATCTTCCCATGTGGAGTTTACGCCATTACCTAGGCTTGTAGGTTCAAAATCAACTGGATTCGATTTTAGTTCGATAGCCTTCTCAATGTAAAGCTTGAGTTTTCTTGCTCGTTCTGCTGAACTCTCTAAACGAGGAGGATAAGTTTGGTACTTCTCGATGTTTTTAAGTGATTTTTCATACACCCCAGCCTTGTAGTAAGCTTGGGCTAAACGCATGTAGTTCCCAGGGAAAAACTCAGGTTTTATGGCGACTGCCTTTTCAACCCAAGCAGCGGCTTCTGTATAGTTGCGTTTGTCGAAATACACATCCCCAATAAGCATGTAAGCTTCTACAAACTCAGGATCTTTTTCAATAGCTGCTTTAAAGGTTTCAATGGACAGGTTGAATTGTTTGCGTCGGTACTCTTTCAGCCCTTCCTCAAAATATTGAATTGCCTTTTTCTTGGTGCTAGTATATTGTGCTTTGGCAGACGGGGTATTCAGGCCAAAACAGAGGATGAAGATTAAACAGAAATTCTTGACTAGCTTCAAGGTATGTTCATGTATTTGTGGGTTTGTAAAGATATAGCCCAATTTGGATTTTCTTTGATATAATCCACAATTATTGGCATCATTTCTTCCCTTCTGTCCCACTCCGGTTGCAAGAATAGCAGGCATTCGTCTCCAACCTTGCTCGCGTGTTCTTCGGCCCAAGCTAAATCTTGACGTCGGGCTATAACCCCCTTTAGTTCGTCGGCTTTTGCATAATTCTCTTCTAAACAAG
>ENA-UOXV01001781-UOXV01001781.1-marine-metagenome-genome-assembly--contig:-NODE-1781-length-29317-cov-6.390951_pt1 | contig 29317 bp, 31 predicted proteins | sample MGYA00238165_ERZ766961 | MGnify/ENA primary metagenome ERZ766961 (study PRJEB28924, sample SAMN03173240) | marine metagenome | biome: Marine; feature: Water; material: Subsurface seawater | place: North... | reverse complement strand
TAAATGAGTCTTATCTTGTGTATGAGAAGTCAAAAGTGTCTACTTGTGTCCACTTTTGAATTTACAAATCAAACTAAAAATATTTTTATTTTAGTTTGAGAGAGATACTCCGCGCAGCGTGAAACCGCCTCAACCTCTCGACCGTCTTGAGTGTTGTGCAGGGCGGTGCGCGATGCTTACAGCAAGACCTCAGCGCAGCAAGGACAAGTCCGGTGGCAATGCATGGAACGCGTTCCGCCAAGGAGGGCTTCCGTATGGGTGGTTCCAGACGCAGGGCAGGCGACCACATGTAATGTTCCCGCTCGATAATTGATCCAGTGCCTTTCAGCACAAAGCTGTCATGAACAATCGAGCGTACGCACGGGCCATCGTAGCGTGTCTGCGTTCCTGGACCCGCTCAGATGCAAACGCGGTGCATCGAATGATTTGTGCCACTTGTGGGGGCCTGAAGAGGTTCGCTGTGCCCACGGCAGATGGAAGACGTGTTTGCCATGCATCTTGGCGAGGGTGCCTCTACGACCGCGTTGAATTGCTACGGGGTATTTTACAAAATCTTCTCCCCTTCACCTCCGCCACAAATATTCCAGCTCTTATTGCGCTCTTGCCCCGCTTGGGATGATGGTCCCAGATGCTCAGTGGGGCGCGATCTGCCCGCGATGTGCCGTCCCTCTGCCAGCTCAGCGCGGGAGCGGACAGGTATTCGACGGGCACTCCGGGGCACGCTGCGCGGAGTATCTCCGGCAGAATCTCTTTCAATATGTTGCAAACAGCCTGGCCGGCTGCAATTTCCAGGCCGATCATCAGGTCCCATTCGCTGTGCCGCTCCGCGCGTTCCATGCTCTGGGTTCGTCCTAGTGGAGATCTCCACCAAATGCTGCTCCTGTCTGCAGATAACTGATAGTTGGACTGGGTTTTGCGTTGTTCTACTGCTTTCTGCGCTGCTTCTGCTGCGGTGGCTTGGCACTGACCTACCGAGGCGAGCAGGTAATTTCGACGCTGAAGCGGACATTCTGTGAAGTTGACCGAATGTTTCTCGACAAGGTCGCACTGCCTGGGCGTATGCACGATGGCTCTACTGCTACGACCATTTTTATCAATGGCTCCAATCGCGCGTACGGCTGCCTCCCATACCCTATGTACAAACTGTGCACCGCACCGGGCTGAGAGGGCAGGGTCGATAGGTATGTTGCCAACACGGGAGACTCGCGCACGGTGCTGAGCCGCCTTGGGACGGCGATTGACATGTCCAAGGACCACAAGCCGAATCGGCCGGATGAGAAGGCCCGCATCGAGCAGGCAGGGGGGCATGTGAGCGGCAAGGGGATCCCACGTGTCAGCGGCCTACTCGCAACCTCGCGAACATTCGGAGACGGGTCCATGAAGGCACCCAACGTCAAGCGCGTTTGTATCATTGCGGAACCAGAAGTGACAGTCTGGGATGTACGTGCCCCTCTCCCCCTCGTAAGAATTGTGAGCGGCACTGAGTGCGGCGGGGTGGCGAACTCAGATCTCTCCTGGGGATGAGTATGTCATCCTCGCGTCAGACGGTCCGCCTCCTCGCCTCTCAACCTGCGCCCCTTGAACTTGTAATGCATTCTGTTTCATTCTGTTTTCTTACCAACCTCCCGACACCTTCTCCAAATAGGGCTTTGGGATGTATGTTCGTCGCAGACGGCGGTCAAGCTTGCGCACAAGTTTGGGGACCCCCAGAAGGCGGCGAAGGCGCTTGTCGAGCTTGCTCTCTCAAAAGGTGGTAACGACAATATCACCGTTGTTGTTGTTGACTTGCGCTCTATCCACACGGATCGCCCGCCGCCCGAATTCAAGACTCCCCAGATCGTGGAGGCAAACGCCGAATTCGTCGACTCGACAGCGGTGTCCCACTCGTCCAAGCGCGTGGTTATTCAGGCGGTGCGCTGCCCAACGTCTCATGTGTCTTTCACCACCAATCCTGAACGACCACTATTCACTGCTTTATCTAGATGACATTGCTGTGCACCTGCGATCCATACCAAGTTCTTTTGCACCAGTGCGGCCCGCTGAAGCGGCAGCCGGCTTGATGAGCAGGCGTTCGACATGGCTTCAGTGTGGGCCATGGACCCGATCCAGACGGGCTGGCTGCTGAAGAAAAAGCATGGGCCGACGCTCTTTGGAGACCCCTGGCAACGGCGATGGTTTTCTATGCATCGTGTGTCTGTTGAAAGCGACGTCGAGTCGTCGGTTCACGACAACTGGCAGGTGGTTCAATTCGTGCTACACTACCACACCTCGGAAAAGGAGTTCGAAGCACACAAAATGAGTGGCCAAAAGCTGCCCCGCAAGCCAACTGCACTCGATCCCTCGTATCCGGCGCGGCGTGAGCACTCGCAGGACACTGCCGGACGCTACTGCTTCTCGTTGATGAACTCTGACGATGGCTCAATCCTCGTTCTCGCTGCCGAGAGTCCAGAGACCGCAGCAAAGTCTACCCCTACCCTGAGCCCTACCACGCCTCGTGCGCACACGTGCAATGTGGCTTGCAATCGAAGCGCAAGACCCCTGCCGAGGCTGTTGCAGCTAACCAGGTCACGAACGTTGCAGCTGGACCAATCAGATTAATCGCGTGTTCCTCACCGACGGAGGCGTCAACAAATTGCAGGCCGCGCCACGCGGCGGATGGCGACAATGGGATGGTTCTGAAGACGAAGGTTCGTGGCACTCAGGCGGCGGCACCGGCTCGCAGCATGGCTCTGCGTACTCGGGCTCCCTGCACGGGGGATCCGTGCACGGAGGATCCATGCACGGAGGCTCCATGCACGGAGGCTCCATGCACGGGCACGGGGGATCGATACGCGGGGCAGATGGACGCTCCTCTGTCCACTCGGTGAGCTCTGGTGGAACTCTGTCTCCGAATATTCGTCCTTTCTCGGGCCTGGTCAGCCCCTTCCTGACGCTCCTGCTGTGACCTATTTGCCTCGCTGACCGTTCCTGCTTTTGACGCCTGATGCGGCACTCAGGTGGACGCGTGGGGAAACCCGATATCTGCCTCCGAACGTTCCCCGCTGTCGATACACCGACGTCTATGAAGACGCACAGGCTGCCGGCGCCATGCGAGCGAGTCGGACCTGGTGCAAAAACACTGTGGTCCTACATGAGATGCTTCTTCACTGTAAGATTTTAATCGAAATATACGATGACGCGTATTGTCCTGGCTGCGAATTCGTCGGTAGCGCAGTAGAAAAAGCCCACCACGCCTTGAACGTGAAGCCATTCCACTTCACATCGGTGACATCAAGTAGCACCCTTGCAAATCACTCCTCTATAAAGCGGGAGCCCAGGTTTCTCGTCCGCTAAATGGCTACAGTGGTCTCTTCTGCCCTCTGTCGGCCTACCACGAGGACTCTGATTTGCGTTTAAAGGAGTGTTTCTCCGCTCTAGAGATACGTAATTGCGATATCAATGAGGAAGCTAAGCATGCGCTGCGCGATCCATGCAAGGCTTCACTTGGCAGCGGAGAAAACGCTTCGGAGCGTTCCGAAGTGGGTGAAGACCGTTCATAGCGTGAAAATTGTCCGCTGGGTTGGCCTCTTGATAGCTCTTGCTCCTCTCGTGCCGCTTTTGCATGGTAGGCCCGATCTTGTGCAAAGATTCTGAACGGTTGGGGATGATTTAGTGATCCTGAGGGCATGAAATTGCAAGGAGATTGTCGGCTATGACACGCTCCCGGCACAATGTTACGCGTTGCCGTCTATCACGCATATCCTCCAGGGCAGGTGGTGCCTGTCAGTGCTGATGGACTTGTTGGCGACGACGACGAGACAGGACCGAGTCACAGGCGAGTTACCCTCCGAAAGAGGACCGTAACGCTCGCAGCGGCGTGCCCCTGGGCTTGGCGCCGCCGGGAGTTGGGAGACAGAAGTAGCTCGATCCAAATGCCAGACCTGTAACGTCAGCGTTGTCATTCCGACAACACTTGGTTCTGTTGGTATGGATGAGGAGATCTTCATGCACTCAGTGCAGACGCACGACTCAGATGCGGCAGGCGACTGAGCAGCCTCACCTCGACGTCTGCATCGTTGTATGTAAGAGTTCCTGCCTTCCTTCGGGCCATGAGATTCAAGTTACTTCTGATTGCCTGGTGCAATTCCGCCGACGCCACGGAACGCCCGATCCCACGCCCAACACTCGCCTCCGAAGGGATGCTGGAGGTGCCCAGGCTGTCTTTTTCCACGCATGCGCGCCCAGCGCGTTCCATTTTCTGCACGGGATTCGTTTCGCTCAGACAGAGAATGCATAGAGCGCTAGATGGCGGTGCCAGTCCGCCTGAGCGTGGATGCGAACCGTCCAGTCTAGTTCCTCAGGACGAATTGCGTTGCGCTTCGAGAAGCTGTCTTGTCTTGTTGGCGACTTGGATCTCCGTGGGGATCGTTTTTGTGGGGATGGTGATCGGCTTCGCTCAAAGCGGTACGCCGAATCCTCGCGGGTGAGAGTGCGGCCTGGTGCGTTGTGGGATAGCGGAATTGATGCAATCAAGGGTGTAAATACTGTGGACAGCTTGAGCAGGAGTAGGCAATTCCAAGAATGTACCTTTGATTCCGTGCGTTGCGGGGTTGCAGATTGGAAGCGGTGCGCGAGGGTCTCTATACTCGACATGGGTCAATGCGAACACGGCAGCAGAGAAGCCCGAGCCCATGGTGCCTCGGATAATGCCTGTGTTAGCTGCGGCACCACGGTCTCAATAGAATCACCGTTTGACCGTCGCATCGGTCACGACCACTCTCTCGTGACCGACATAACATATTCGATAGGTTATGGTCCTTCAGCCCCCATCCTCTAAACAGCAGACTGTCCAACCAGCCGGACAGTCACGGCTGCATGGGGCGAACAAACCTAGCGGTGTGGGTGCAGACAAACCTGGCATTTCTGGTGCTATCAGTTGCATTCCTTCCGGCGGTGGGCAGTTCGCTCTTGCGTGGTCCTGGTGCGTTGTGGGATAGCGGAATTGATGCAATCAAGGGTGTAAATACTGTGGACAGCTTGAGGGGGAGCCGGGACGGGTCAAAACGGTGGCATGGGAACGTTTGGAGCTACAGAGAAGTGAACTCCTTCTCACACGTTGCCCTGCCCTTTGGAGGGCACCCGTACTTGCCTTGTTTGTTCCGTACCAGCCGAGGAGTATCGGACCAGGCCGACAAGGCTTGAATCGCCTCGAAACTTATTGTTGCGCAGTGATGGCGCTTGACCACCTGCAGCATTGCGTCATGCACCATCACCACGAAGAGACGGTTTCTGCCCTAAGATATTGGCCTTGCTGTTCCAGGGGACGCTACGAGGCGCGCTCGTCGCAGCTGCCCAGGAGGGGCATGCGCGTAACGCAGCAGCACAGTCTGCTGTGGCCGGTGCAATCGCCGGGTTCACAGCGCGGGTTGCAGTCGCACCTATTGATCTCGCCAAAATTCGGTGAGTTCTTCAATATTGCTGGCCAGCGCAATGTTGTCGCATCGCTCATAATTTTGCCACATGCCGTCCCGGGGATTGCCCCGCACGTGTCACATTCCCGGATCGTCGTGCACAGGTTGCAGCTGCAGCGTGACCCTCTGTCCTCGCGTTTAGCTGGGGCAGCAGCAGTGGCGACTGGGGATCCTGGTGCTGCGGCAGGTGCGGCACTTGGCCAGGAAGCTTTTGCTAGTTGCGCATCCCTAATTGGGCATGCCAACACCAACTTGCGTGCACCGGCATGCACGTCGCAAACAGCAGCTCTCACATGAGGAGCTAATGCACCAGCTGTATTTGACCGATCAGAACGCGCGATGGTCCCTGACACTCGTCGTGGGCAGCGGTGTCAGCAGTTGTAGGGGCGGTTGAAGGACCCAAGTACCGCAACATGCTGCACACGATCAAGACCGTGGCTCGGGAAGAGGGTGTGCTTGCCCTTTGGAAGGGGAATGTTCCGGCTCAGCTGATGGTGATGTCCTTTGTTTCGATCAAATTCGCTGCGTATGGGCACGCGCGCACGCTACTTCAGTCGGTCCCACCGCCGCCGTGGTGGCCAAGCCGGCGCGGTGAGTCACGGGACTGGGAGAGAGTCGAGATGGGGGGGTTTCTTCCTGAGGGGGTCGTGACGCTTGTGGCTGGTGGAGTTGCGGGTGCGCTTGCAACAGCTGGAACATATCCGCTGGATCTGATGCGCACACGGCTGGCGTCGAACCAAGAAGGCGGAGGGCGTGTCGCCCTCCGTGAGCTCTCCGCGGTGATGCAGCGCGACGGTGCACGTGGTTTCTACAAGGGACTTCGTGCCAGCCTCGCAGGCATTGTTCCCTGCATTGCGATTCAACTCAGCACTTACGAGGCGAGCAAAAAGGCGTATCTCAACCTCATGCACGGCCGTTCACGAAATGACGATCGCATTGGTCTCCTGCCGAGCACCGCGCTCGGCGCGTTTGCGGGGGGGGTGTCCAAGCTCGCAACACTGCCGCTCGACCTCTGCAAGAAGCGCATGCAAATGGACATGGCGAGTGGTTCTATGCGCAAGGTCTCTTCCCCTGTTGCGAATGCAGCCCATCGCATCACGGAGCGAATCCAGAGCCATGACGCGGGCTGGTGCGGGCGCAGACGCTCTACGCGGTTGCAACGCAGGAAGGCTTGCCTGCACTGTGGCGCGGAGCGGTGCCTGCCATTTTCAAAACCGTCCCGGCAACGGCCATCACCTTTGGAGTGCGCTCCCCGCTCTCGCGCTTGGGGATTGCAGCTTTCGTTGCTGTGCGAATAATTCGCGGGCCACGGCACGCAGGTCTACGAGCTGGTCAAGCAGTGCGACTTCATTACCCGACTCTGAACTCAGAGGCGCCTACCGCTGGACGCGTTGCCCACGGTGCGTGGTAGCCGCGTGGTCGAGCGGTGCGTTGAGGAAGGAGGTGAGCCAGACCGCGATCTGAGACCGCGCCGCAACTACTTCCGCTGCGTCGGTGGCCCGGGGCTTGGAGCCGTCGCAAGCCGACAAGGAGTCGCGTCAGGGTACAGTGGACGGCTGGGCCCCGAAGTGCATCAACATGCCAAAGAGCGCGTGCGGGGGGCGCAGGTGCTGGGCGGGCACGTCAGCACCTGATGGGTCCAGAAGTGGTGTGAGGCGTGGGGCACCGTGAATGCAGGCAGTCCGTCGCGCGCCTCCAGGACCGACTGCGCGTGCCACGGGTCCACCCCACCTGGTGTGGTGGAAATACAATCGAATCATGAATTGCCGACATGCAACTTCAAAACTTGCGATCGCCCCCGTAGCGGGGTGCGGGGGCGGACTTGCCATTGACAAATAAGATTCGAGACGCGGCAATGTGCGTGCCGCCATAGACGACGTTGGTCTGGGCCACGCGCCTCTCGACCTCGGAGCCTGAGATATTGAAGGCGACGGAGCATAGTTCATAGTAGGACGCGAGGTTGTTGAGGTGCGGCGCCGAGGTGAAGGGGCAGCGCGATTCAGGGTCGCAGGTCTGGTAGAAGCCGAACTCGGCGCACGTCTGGTAGAACCACACGCGCTCCCAACCTCCATGCAGCGTCCTGCTCACCCACCCCATCTAGAGCGTCAACCAAGTACAAATTACTACTGACATCAGAGCAAGCGCTTTTGCGGCAGCTGGGCGCGGTATGGACGCACGTATTTTGCAGTCGCGCCACCGCGGCGGGGAACGAGGCGTCAAGGCAGTCGCCGTCTCGAGCGAGCTTATTGAGCTGCGCGAGCCGCGCGAGAGGAGGCCCCACCCCAATGTCACGCCAAGCAGCGTGGTTCCATCGTGTAGGCTGCGGGAGCATGACGCGGCACTGGCGTGCGATGTCGCAGACTGGTGCACTGCACGCCGGGTCGTTGCTCTGCCACACGTCAGATCGTTGCAAGTTAGATGCAAGTCAGATCAGAGTTGCAAGTCACATCAAAGTTTGCAAGTCAGATCAAAGGTTGCCCTCCGATGGGGCCTGCCGAGGGCGAGGAATGCGGGACCTGGGGCACAAGTGGGTCCGCGGCGCCTTCGGCAAAGAGTGCGCGGGCCTGGAGTGGCTCGAGTGCCCCCGTGCCGCCGCAGACGTTGAAGTCGCGCTCGAGCTGCCGTCTCCCCTCCGCCAGCGATAGGCGCGCGCCGAGGTCGGCAAAAGCTGCGCGCACGGCTGCGACGCATTTTTCTGAACCTCCGACTGCCTCATCAGCGAGTGCATCCGCAGTCACGTCGTTGTATCCCTGCATGTTAGCCACAGCTTGGACAGGCGCAGAAGACGAGACCGACGCGTGAATGAGGTGAGGAAACTTGGATCTTGCCCATGCCGCAAGCATCCCGGGGTAGGAGCCGCCGAAAGTGACCCACTTGGTGTCAGTTGGAAGTCCGTGCTCTGCCATGACTGCCATTCGAAAGACAGCAAGGTCCGCCAGAGCTTGCTGCGAGGAAAGGAACCGCAGATTCTCTGTCGCAAGGTCATTAGTCGGGTGCGACGATCCATAGAAGCGGTGCTCTAGCGCCAACACAAGCGCTGAGTGTCTTGACGCAAGCAAAACCATCAGCGCGCAATGCTCGTCTCCCGTAACGACCACTGTTGGCTCGAGTGCAGGGCCCTCGCCCCCAACACAAAGGAATACAGGTCCTCCTGGCTTGTACATGGAAGCATTGACGAAGTAGCGCTGCCGCCACACACGCGTGTCCACCCCATCAAAGTGATCCAAAATCTGTTCGAACCACCGCTCGGTATTCGGCGCTGGTGCGTTCACGGACTCTGCGTCGGCGAGGCATGTAAGTGACAATGCATGCTAAACAGGGACCCAAACGGCACTGTGTTGGGAGATCTGACACCTGCACGCGCTCGTTCTGCACGCTGCGTAGCAAAGCTTTGACCAGCTCTTGTCGCTCGGGAAGGCAACGCGTCGGCTGATAGCGCGAGAGCAAGAAGCGACAGCACCAAGGAAGGTGCCCATCTCGCCCCCATCGACCTGGGCGCTATCCCGGGCCCTCAAAACAAAGAGCGTGGCAGCCAGCACCTCGCTGCAAGGACGCAAAATACGATTCTCGGTCCACGCACTGAACCCTCCCCGCTCCCCACGGATACACGGGAAGGTGCGTGGCGATACCCGCCGCCGATGCTCCCAGCACCAAACAAAATTTCTTCAGCCGGGACGCGCCCGCCGCAGGACCGAGCTCTGCGATCGCAGAGCTCGAGGGGTGTGCAAGGAGTGTTCATACTGCATTGAGCCGATCTCGGCTGTCTACCCGGCATGGCCCCGTTGCGCTCGCTGCTAGACAGAGGTGCTCTCGTTGCGATATTCCTCACTTTTGCTGATAGCTCAGTATTTGGTGTCCACAAGCTGCTCTCCGGGGGCGGTACTGTCCGTGAGGCAGGAGGCTTTTCATGGAAATGGCACACGAGAACGAGTGGTACGCTGGTTCGACTTCGTGGCGGTTCGATCGCTGCCGACAATTTGAGTGGGCCTGAGGAGGATATTATTTCTCGAAAGGGAGGGATCGTCACCGACCCGGCCTTGAAATACGGGGGGGGATCAGGGCGCGCAAGGCACAGAGACTCAACGAGCTCGAGCTCACGGTCGAAATCGAGCAGCAGTGATGAGGACGAGGAGGACAGCGAGGTTGGAACGCGCGAATTCCCGGCTGCTAGGGGCACACGCGGCACTGAACAATTACACCTCCAATCCTCAGGGAAAGTACAACGAAATTTCGGGAAGCTTTGACGACTCAGATGGCCCAGTCAACTACGAAAAATTTGCGCTCACTCCACCTGTCGAGCCCAACACCGCTCTACGCTGTGCCCGTGCGCTCACTCTAACCGCGTGGCATGCTGGCGGGCGTCAAGGATTCACCGTTGGACTGTCCGACGGTGCAGGTCCTGGCGCCCGGGGTGGATGTGAATGATGACTTTTCTGCAAAGAAGGGCGAAATTCCGTACCTGGCGCAGGTCTGTCCCGACCGCTGTGCGACACGGCTGCAACACTGCGCGGCTGAGCACGAGCACTCGACTCGGTCGCTCGCGCGTAATGGAGCTTGAGGTTTGCAGGATCTCTACATCGGACGGTGGGGTTGGACAGCGCTGCACCGGGCAGCGCGACAGGGTGATGCGGCGACACTTGAGCGCATGCTCAATCTGGGCGGGGACCCTGACGTCGAGACCATGAATGGTGCTATTCTGAATTCCCCAGCCACGCCGCTTGCGCGAAACCCGGCTCAGCGGTTTATGGGACGACAGGGTGGACCCCGCTGCACGAAGCTTGCATGTGGGGCAACGAGGATGCGGCCAGACTTCTGATAGCTCGTGATGCCAACGTCTCGAAACCCACCAAGGTATTCGCGAAAGCACCAATCCAGTGCGCGTCTGCTGCGTACTGTGCTGCTCCTTGCGAAGTCGCCAGTCGGCCATCAGATGGTCCATGCTGCGACGCCAAGCTGTGGAGACATCTATAACGTGTCTGTCTCTGTAAACAGACAGGGTGGACTGCGCTTCACTTTGCTGCAGGCAGCGGCCAGGTTGCGATCTGCACCTCGCTGCTCGCAGCCGGGGCGGACGTGCAGGCACTAGACTCGTACGGGGACCGGGCAGTCGACAAGGCCATGCGGAATGAGTTGGAGCGCTACCCCTGTCTGCCGCCTGGGATGCACGTCAATGCCACAGCGTCTCCACCCTGCCGCACACCATCCCGCCCCATCCGCCCCACGCACCGTGCTGTCCGCGCAATCGCTGATGGCTTCCTTTCAGGGACGATCGGCGGGCAGCGTACCGAGCGACGCGCCAGGCACTTGGGCAGGCAGAGCCCTTTGAGCCGTCATATACCCGCTTCGACGCGTACGCGAAGCTGATCCCAGGGCGGCGCTCGAGCTACTCGTACGGGCTGGAGGCGCTCGACGCCATGAATGCCGACGCGAAATGGTACAACTCAGCGTGCGAGGAGCAGCTGCCAGAGGACAACCCGTGGCTCACAAGGGATGACCCAGATTTCGTCAACTGGGAAAACTCCGCGGATGTGGGCGCAGACGCTGAGGTGGATGCGGGGGACGAAAAGGAGCTGCAAGAGTTGGTGGAGCGGGTCGAAACGGGCGGCAGGCACCGGCCGCCGCCGAGCATCGACGTCGACGGTGTGCTGGACGAGGACGTCGCCGACCAGGCCCCGCCCCTCGCACTGCGCGCCGAGTGCACGGCGAGCGCGCGCACTGACTCCCGTAGCGGAGGGGTGGTGCGCAGGTGGGACGCTGGCGCGACGAGGAGTACGAGCGGCGAATGAACGAGGTGCCTCCGCAGCGCCTGAAGGGTGAAGGGTGTTAGAGGGTGCCTCCGCCGCGCCTAGGGGCAGATGGCGTCGTACCCACTCGAGCAGGCGCCCGAGCGATAGGTGCATAACCTGACACAGTGGGCGCGGGATGCGCGCAGATCGATGTCTCCGACCCATCGAGGCAAGGGGAGTAGGTCGTGGCGTGCGTTTCACTGTATTCGCACGTTCAAGTTCTGCAGAATCGCTGTACAGGCACAGATACCTTGATGCGTATTGCTGTCGTTGCGTGCGAGGTGTACGCAGAGTGCGGTGCTGCGCAGTAATCCTCTGGCGCACAGCGCACCGGATACTGTTGTATGGCTACGTTCCATGGCGATGACTCCGCTTGGAAGAGAGACACACTGGGCCTCATGGGGTAGCTCCTGTGGCCTTTGACAGCAGTGCATAGTGCAATGCGAGGATTTCTTTCTCGCGCGTTTTAGCTGCACAAGACGCATAAAGTCGCGCCGCGGCGCATTCAGTGTATGCACATCTTGCCATAAGTGTGGCCGTGTCGTGCACCACACGACTGCCCACGTGAACCCTCACTTACCGGAGTCAGGTGCGGCCAGGGATACGACTTGCACAGCAGCGGGGCGTTTCGCCTCCACCCCTGCATTTGCCACCCCGGTTCCGGCAGCTAGCTCCGTGACCAACGCTGGTATCTCGCACCCTCTGTGACTCAAGACCCTCGGCAGAGCCTAGGGTCCGAAGGCCCCCAAAATCCGCAGCGCTGCTGCTGCTGCTGTTGCTGCGCCACTATCGGTTGCTTGCCTGCGCCTCACGCTTCCGACCCATGGCTTCCTCATGTGGGGTGTTCTCTTCCCCAACGGCCGCGGGGCTGGGCGTCTCAATTGTCTCGACTTTCAGCGCCGTCGTCGGGCGTGACGCTTCAGGGCTCGTGCCTGATCCAGCGCGGCACAGCGCTCAGTTTCGGCATTAGGGCGGGGCATAGCGCACAATGAAAAAAAACGAAAACGTGGAGGGGCAGAGCGTGGAGGGGCAGAGCGTGGAGGGGCAGAGCGAAGCGGTGCGGGCTGCGCAGGTACCGTTGCTCGCGGAAAGCGCGAGCAAGGGCCGCGAGCAAGGGGAGGAGGGAAGCTTGTCGTGATCCGAGTTTCTGTGGCCTGGGGGGAGACACCTGGAGTGCTGACCTTAGCGTCGCGCTGGCGCGCGCGGGCGCGCTGCAGCTCGAGTGCAACTTGCTTGACCTCCGCTGCAGCACGCGCCTTGCGAAATTCACCGCGAGCGAGCCGCACGCGCATGTTCCCTTGCAGCAAGACGGCAGCCTCCTGCATTGCCGTTGTCCACAGCCGCCCTCGGCCGGCCTGCTGCCCGTGATGCCACTGCCAACCCCCGTACGTTCAACACTGCGCCGCAATGAGAGGGCGGGGGAAATGGGGCTTGGCGGGCGCTAGGGTACCGTGCCGATCCAAATATTGCCATCGCGCCAGAAGTAGGTTCCCGGGCCATGCGCGGTCCCACCCACGTAGTCGGTCACCACGAGGTCGCCCGTGCTGCGAAGCAGAGCTCCCCTTCCGTGCTTGACGCCATGATCGAAACAACCAACATAGAATTCTCGTCCGTGCCAGAGCGCACGAGCGCGCAGGCCGCCCTCGGGAAAATGCCCGTACTGATCGAGCACGTGTGTGCCAACTGCCTCTATCTCTACCGTCGGCGGAACTTCCGAGTCGTGCCTCACGTGCCACGGCACGTTGTGCCCATCGTACGTGCCGTCATCGCGGAAGAAAGCACGTACCTCTGGCGCACGCTTTTCGAGCAACTGTACCGATGGCCACTGCAGCGGACTGAATTCGAAGTCCTCTGCAAGAAGCCCGAGAACAGGGAACTGTTTTCCCGCCGCCCGGCGCCGCAGCGCGTCAGTGAGATTCCTCAGCGACCACCCAACGCGGAATCAAGCGGAAATATTGTGCGGCGTAAGTACGAGGATTAGAATGGCGGGTGAAGAGGACGGGGAAAGGACCGAGAAAAAGGCCAAGAAGGGAGAGTACTTCGCCTCGGCTAGGGTCTGCTGCAATACCTTGCTGGAGCAGAATGCGATGAGCAGCGCAGCAGCGCGCCCCTCAGTGAACTTACAGCGCTCAAGCACACGGTGCGCGTCAACCACTGACTTGACCGCATCACGCCCATCACACACTATGACGGCGCCCCGAATCTTGTCAAGCACACACAGTTCTTTGAGGAAGCGCGAGTAGCTGACAGCTGGGCCTCGCACCTAACGCCACCCATCCGTCACCAGCTCCCGCAGCGATACAGGCAGAAGGCCTGCCGGGCGGTGCTGGTCTGGTGGGAGAATAAAATCGGTCTCATGACTGCAGGGGACACGGAGGGGGCGCACATGATTCAACTTGTTCATGATCGGACCAAACGGAAGGACGTGCGCGCCCCACTCATGCTTGACATCGTACGTTTTTGAGCCAAACCCGTGGGGAAAGCCCCCAATGAGTGGCACATCTGTCGGATTTCGGACTTTTCCCCGTTCGACTTGACCCTCGTCTGTGAATTCTGAAAGCGGGCCATGAGACCTGACTGCCTGCTTCCCGTACAGAACCTTTCGGCTCAGATTGTCTTTGACGGCTGAGCCCGGTCGCGACGGAGGCTTTTCGCTTCTGTTCTTACGCGCGAGCAACACGTCCTGCGAAGATGTACGGGGTTATGGAACACGCGAGAGGAAGTATCCCGCTTGCTATGTATTTACCTCTACTGAGAAAGGAGGGTAAAGGCCACTCTTAGACAGGCAGTGCAGGCTCACCGTGGACTCTAGCCCGTGGAATTCCATCTCTCTGCCCTCTTCTGTCGGCGCCAAAAAAAGCCATAGCTGTGGATTGCTCATAGCTACTTTCGCTCTCCTTCTTTGAATCCGAATCGACACCGGCCACTTCAGTTTGTGTTGGTAACTCGCTACTCTTCGAAGCAGCAAGCTGTGTTTTTGTGCGAGCAAGGCACGCAAGAGCTTATTGCTTGATAAACGGCGAGAGAAAACTACCCTGAGTGAGAGCGCGACGGGTCCTCATGTCGGGTCCGGGCCTCCCGGGTCTACAGGAGTAGCTCGAGTACATCTGCTTTTCGATCAAATTGCGTGTGAGATCACCCCGGTGAAATTTCCCACATCCACCATGTGGGAAGGTGCCTAACCAGGAACCCCACAAGACGCACGCGGCGGCAAGGTCGGCCAGAGATCGTAAATCGATAACTTCTGTTGCGTGTCGTGAGCGGTGCGTCGAAGGCGGGGGAACATGGCAGACCAAAATGCTGCTGCACCTGCTCCGATCTTCGCAGCAACCGACGTGACCGAGGTTCACCGTGGCATCGATGAACAAACACTCGAAGCAGCTGACGATCAGCTGATCCTGGTGTCACACCGCCGTGCGGGGCTTCCACGATATGAAGCGGTCTCCATGGTGTCGAACGAAAAGGCGCAAGGAAAGGCGCGCTATGACGCAGACGCGGAATTGGTCCCATCGGCTCCAGTGCATGACCAGATGGCGAGAGACCGAGAGGCAAGGAGAAAGGCAGAGGATTGGAGGGCTAATCTAGTCACAGAAGTAGAGGCGCGTCTGGCAAATCTCGAATCAAGCGAGGACAATCTTCTCGCATTGCAAGCGAAGCTCAAGGCACTAAACGATCAGCGCGCAGCTGCTGGCCTCATCCAGCCCCCAAAAGCAGAACCATGGTACCCCGTCGCCTCTTCACGCATCTCTGCAGCACAAGGTGGTGAGAATACTAGTGGACATGTGGTCGTGAGCACCGAACAAACCCCGACTGGCCAGCCAGATGTCAAGGCGATCGATCAGTCCGCTGTCAACACAAATCAGAATCTTGGTTCCATAATGCCGTCAGGAAGTTTACATGATCAGAAAGAGAAGTTCTCATCACTAGGGAGAAGATCAATTCCAGATGATCCTACCCTTCCTTCAGGTGTGGCAAAAATCTCCCTGCAGGATTCGGATTCTGGTGTGTTTCTGTGCGGGATGGGAGCTGCAAGCAGCGCCGCTGCCTCTGGCAACGATTTGGGGACGCACAGTGCGTTGCAGCATGCGCATTCGAGCGCAACAGTGCAACTAGAGCCCACAGCCTTTGAGGGGAAGGGCGTGGATGAAATCCAAGCAATGGTGCAAGCGGTGGCAGATGGTGCATTTGTGGACAGAGCAGGTCAATCCTGGGTGCAGCCGTCGGTAGAGAGCTATTTGGGTCGAACAGAAGAGGAAGTTCGTGCAATTGTGCGAACACAGTTGCAGTGGATGAACGGCAGCAGCGCAAGATCAGGTGGTGAGGCGAGGCGCTCCCCAGGTAGCCGGCGGCTCACTTCACCGCCGCTGCAAGGAACAGGAGCCACAACAGATCTGGATGGGCGGCCCGTAGCACAGCTCTGGGGTGCCCACAGTGGATCGCGACCGGCGACGGAGGCATCAGCGGCCAGCACGGGCAGTGATTTGATCGTAGGCAGCGGATCGTGGCGACGAGCATCGCCGCTCATGGGGAGTTTCCAAAAGTCCTCTTCACGACAGTTGAGGCCAGTCCAAACGGGGGAGGTACTGCATGTCGATAACTTTGGTAGAGAAGGTGAGGATGTACAAGATGTTGGGGTAGAAGATACTGGGCAGACAAAAAATGTGGAATCTGATATAAGAAGCGGCGGGAGGAAAATGCGCCTACGAGGTCTGTCTCTCCATACCGGAGAAACTCTTGTAATCGGACACCACGAAAGTGAGGGACCTCTGATGGGGCACGAAGCGCGCGGACACTACAGACCAGGTGATTCAGATGATGCGAGTGATCGGTGGAAAGGGCTGATGGAGCCTAGCGACGACGAGGGAGATGCGGAAGGACGGGGTGCGAAGGGGCAAGGGCAGCACAGACTATTGCGCGAGTCACAAAGCCATGGCGCGGTGAATTCGTACAGTGTGCAGCAACCGCGTGGCTCGACGGCGAGTCGTCCAAATACTGCGGTTCGATTTGCTTTGCAGCCTGGAGAAGCGAGGGAATACGAAATGGAGCGAGTAGGCTCAGACCAAACCGATGGGGATCTTCATAAGAGCAGCGCGGAGAACGATGAAAAGAAATCTCGGCGGAGCGCACTGGAGGACGAGGTGCCTGTCACGTGCAGGTCCTTTTTCTTCAGCGGCTTCACACGCGACTCAGCGATCCGTCAAACTCTTCACAAGGTGCATACTCTTAAGCGGTGGCGCATGGCTTTTCTCTTCTTCAGTATTCTTCACGTTTTGTCCATTATTCTGCGCCCAGAGATTGACTCTGGGCTCCTCGATGGAATGAATATTCCAAACACGACTGGTACCATGCTCAAAATTCTCGACTACCTCGATTCGTTCTGCGTGACTGTCTTTGCACTGGAACTCGCGTCTGGTATTGTAACATGCGGGTTCATCTTCGCACCGAATCCGTGGTTATTCAAGAGCCAAATCAACAAGCTTGACCTTTTGATCTTCTTATTTATTATCTTCGGTTGGATCTGCGAGTCAGTTGGATTTTCACTAATTAACATCATGGCGTTCCGCATCGTGCGCGGGTTGCGTGTGCTGGTATTATTCAAAGCTTTTGAGGACTTACAAGTCATCATGCAGACTTTGGTTGAGGGCCTCCCGCAGCTCGTCACGGTGTCTGGCATGGTGGTTTTTATCCTGCTTGCAGAAGCTTCCATCGGTATGGCAACCCTTCGCGATTCATACGGTCGGAGATGTGTCATTGAACGACACTATGTTCCGTCGTGCGCCTCCGACTTTTCCACGGGATGGGCTGCACGATGTGATCTCCGTGGGTTCAGCGGTGCTGTGAAGCAGTCGCCGTCAGGAGCTCCGCTCGCGGGTCCTGGCTGGGAGCGAGACTCTACGGACGAACTCATCTCGGTAATCACCGCCGGATATCCTTTTTCGCGCGGCTGCAAGATGATTGAAAATGTTACTGCAGGCGAGTTTGATCGTATTTACCCGCTCGACGAGCGCGCCGTTTACCACGATTGCCAGGTCGACCAGTACCTGGCCTTCGGGCAAGGTGCGGTCACACAGCGCTGTGCGGAGAGCGATGAGCTACGAAACTGGTATTCGCAGCACTTCGACGACGTTTGGGGTGCAGTGCTTACGCTCGCGCAGTCGACAGCGCCAGATAGCTATTACGACGTGATTTATCGCTCGACGGAGGCAGAAAAAAACATTGATTCGGCCTACTGGGCCCTGTGGATCCTCCTCACCCTTTTGAACACCTTCCTTCTTCTGGGAATTTTCGTAGCGGTGGTTACTGGCACTTTTGCCCGTATTCGGGAACGTGACGGCGCGGCGTTCAGCCAATTATCACAGCCAGCTGAGGCACCGGCCGCGCCAGAAGACAACGAAGGAGATGGCAGCCGCGGGCTGCTCCAAACGCTGAATCGAGGGTCACTACGAAATCTCTTAGAAAACGTGAAGAATGTTGCGGTAGGGCAGCAGGATCGTCAGGCCGTGCGTCAACGGCTGGCAGAGTCCTCGCAGCGAGTCCTTGACGACCGTTTCTTTGTTCATTTCTGCTCCGCCGTCATCGTCGCACAGGAAACGCCACCCGCCTCTCCATTGGGCAACACCCACGTGAATCATGCCTACAGTGTTTCCTGGAATGCGGCCCAGGCACTGTTAGTCGCACTCATACCTGCATTCGCCCTTTCCAGGCGGTGGCACTCAGTGCCGACGGACAGGATTCTGAATCCCTGTGGGGCTGGTCTGACCCAACCCGCACCATATTTTGTTTCATTCTTCCGATCTTATGTACTCTATGCCCCTGCAAACGCTCGGTAGGTGAGTAGATTTGGGCTTAGAAATGAAAGTGCGCCCAGAAATTTGATAAGTTGCAACACTACTTTGGTTCAGGTATTTGTATTACTGCAATCTTGTATGCAACTCGGTCTTCTTCTTCGAAGTTTTCCTTCGCCTGGCCGCCTCGGGGTAAGTCAGGGCCCTTGATCCCACTCGAACGACGCACGGCACGCGAGTTGACATTGTGATGCGGTGCGTGTAGGCCGTCTTTCGAAGTATTCTTCGCGCGTTGGATGAATCGGGTAGAAGTGGGCTTGAACTTGTGCGGGACGATGGCCGTCGCTGGCTATGGAGGAGCATGGATCTTTCTTCCCGTTCTGCGTACATACCGGCTCGTGCGCTACTTTCCGACGCTCAGCCACATGCTCTCCGCTGCGGTATCATCCGTTTCTGCAGTTTTCAATCTTCTCGTCTTCATTTCTATCCTTACTGTTGCGTTCACGGTCACCGGACGGTACACTTTCGGTGACACGATCGAGGGCCCAATGAACTTCAGCACATTTGCGGATGGAATTTTGACAATCTTCCAACTCCTCATCGGTGATTCATGGTCCACTGTGCTCTACCGCACAATTGATTCTCGGGACACGCCAGCAGAACAAATGTTCGCAGCATTCTTTGTCATCTCCTGGTTTGTTTTTTCTGCGCTGATTGTCAAGAACCTCTTCGTTGCTGTCATCATAGAGAATTTCGATATCGCGACAACAATTGCGGATATCAAGGAGCCAGGCAACATCGTCGCCCTTCGTCACATGATTGCCAGGTCGTACCAGGGTTTGCGTCTTCGCACAACGCTTGTGCACCGAGGCGAGATCCACATCGACATCAACACAGGGGAGGAAAGTGTTGGTCCAGAGGCAGATATGGAGGAGCGTCGCCGGAAGTTCCTAGCAAATTCTACAGGCACCATGCGGGACAGCACTACCGAACTCGGCGGTACTGTCCTGTTCCCCGCCTCTCATGAGCACCATGCAGCCGGGTTCTGTTTTGAGAAGGTGTGCGGGTGTGTACTGCGTGCAGGCACTTTCCGGGGATCTGTGAAGGAGATACGTGGCTCGCGAAAACATATCGGAGCAGGTGCAGGCTTCCCCGGAAAGTCGGAGAGGTCCTCTATTCATAGTGAGGCCGGAACTATCCGGGACGAAGGGCCTATAAAGCCGGGAACGAAAGCAGTAGGCGCCGGGCGCCGCAGCTTGACTAGTCCTCTGGCGCTGCTAGCGCAAGGCGTATCCCCTGAGAACGCCACAAGAGGTCCCAAATCTTCGCCAGCAGTTTGGTCGCGGCGCATGTCATCAAGTCTTGCCCTGGCCCTCTGCTGAAAATTTAGCTAATACTTGCAATCTTGGCGGCTGATGGTGCCATGTCCTTGCTCTATTAGGATGTTTGGTCCGGGCATCATGCTGATTTCCGCTGCCATACCGTGCAGGAAGATTGCTGTCCATGACGCAGAGCCTTCCGGACGACAAGGCTGAAGATGTTTTGGCGGAGAACGAGTCAAAAAAGGAAGATTCAAACAATCAAGGGCAAGCAAAAGCACAAGAATCAAAGATGGATGCGTACACACGCGTACTTTCGGCCGTCACTGTGCAGCGCGACCCAGTGGAAGAACAGCGGCGCCGTGAGGAGGAGGACAGCCTCGAGCGTGTCCTCTTTTTTATAGAGCACACTCATCCGCTGCGCAGGGTGTGTCTATTTCTCAACAACAGCACTCTTTTCGAATTCGTTGTTCAGGCTACAATTATTGCATCGTGCGTGATGCTCGTTTTTGATCCACCCGCTCGCGACATCCCTGGCTACGCATATCCAGTGCTCGATGAGGCGGCACTTGACGCATGGGGGATCGCCTCGCTATGTATCTTCTCCTTTGAGTTTGTGGTGCGCGTCATATCGTACGGGCTGGTCGACACCAGGTATGGCTACCTGAAGAATGGTTGGAACCAAATGGACTTCGGAGTTCTCGCGCTTGGTTACCTGGAGGCGTCGGGTCTCTCCGCTGGCAATGCCTTCTCACGCGTTCTTCGTCTCACCCGCACGCTGCGCCCGCTGCGCCTCATGAAGCGCAATCAGGGCATGCGTGTGGTCATTGACGCGCTCATCACGACGCTCCCGCCCGTGATGTATGTGATGCTATTCTGGGCATTCTCCCTCCTCGTCTTCGGTATTATCGGCAAGGGTATTCTCGGCGGTCGCCTCTTCTCCTGTACAACCCCTGGCGCCGAGTTCCCTGCCGGAAAGACCGAGTGTACTGGATTGCATGTCAACGAGGCTGGTTGGCTTGTGCAGCGATCGTGGGTAAACCCTCCTTTCAATTTCGACACAGTTCTGGAGTCAATGCTCGCGCTATTCCGCGTCAATACAGACAAGTATGTGGATGTACTCTTCGCATCGATGGACGCGGCCGACCGTGATGTTTCACCGGCTCCATATCACTCACGGAGCAACTCGCTCTTCGTTGTTGCCTTCCTCGTCGTTGGATCCCTCTTCACCCGCAACCTTTTTGTTGCTTTCATCGTGGACGGCTTCAATGCCAATAAGGGCTCAACAAAGGAGGAAATGCTTTACAACCGGTTCGTTCGGCAGATTAGTCTGGTTCGGCCAAAGCGTGCTGTTTTCAAGGAACCTCAGAATCCGGTGTCAGTGCGCGCGAGAAAGATACTTTCGAATACGTTCTTTCAACTCTTTTCGACGGTGTGTGTCCTCATCAACATGACCTTCATGCTATCGGACCACAAGGGTGCTTCTCCAGAATTCGTAGAGCTCCTCGAGTTGCAGAATCTAATATTCTTCCTCGTGCTTGCGGTAGAAGTGGCGATTGCGATAGTCGGCTGTGGACCTGGCGGAGTCATCGACGACAAATGGAAGCTCTTTGACCTCGTGGTTGTCTCTGGCACTGCAGCCGGATATGCATCCAACGCCAAGGCACTGACGCAGTTTGTGCGCGGTTTTCGCTTGCTGCGAATCTTTCGCTTGATGAACAAAATTAAGGCGATCAAGGTGATTTTCGAGACGGTCATATCATCAGCGCCACAGCTTGGCAACATCCTGATTTTACTGTGCATTGTGTACACCATGGCTGCTGTTGCGGGCACGCAGATCTTTGGTACAACGAAGTATGGTTCGAGGCTGGGTCCAACAGCCAACTTTGACAGCTTCCCCGAGGCATTCAAGACCATGTACCTTCTTGTCGTTGGCGACGAATGGCAAATGCTCGCCGTCGACTGCGCAGTTCAGCCCCCATACTGCACTCCCCAATTTACGCGTGCAGAGATTGGGGAGGACTGGGATCGCCCAGATCTTTCTTTCGGAGACTGTGGTACGCTGGCGTCGCAGTTTTACTTCATTATTTTCAATATTATCGGTGAATCAATTATGCTCAATCTCTTTGTTGGTATGATTCTGGACAACTTCTCATTCATCACGGAGGAGGTTGGCATGAAAGAGGACTACGAATGGACTGCGGGTGCTTCGACAAAGCAGCTCAAGGAGATGGCAGAGGTGTTTAGGTCTTTCGACCGAAATACTGCGAGGCTTTCGCTCTACGTTCTTCCTGACCTTCTGTACTACCTTCCTCTGCCCCTTGGCTTTCGCAAGGAGCGCCATTCAATCAAAATTGGGCACCGTGAACGCGCCGAGTCACTGCTCATTCGCGCAGAGCTCAATTTGATCGTTCTCGAGCAGCGGAACGAGCAGCTTCGTCAACGTGTTCACACTTGGAGACGCTTCTTATTCTACTCCGGAGTTGACGAGCGCACGCAGATGGTCTCTTTTCAAGATGTGATGCGGACGCTAATCTTCTGGCGCAAGCCCGACATGGTGCCACACTACATCAAGGGGAAGCGCCATGACCGTGTGATTCAGATCGCTCAGATGGCGAACGCCCTTATCGTCGCAGACTTTCTCCGTTCGGTTTTAGGTCGCAAACGCACGCGTGCGACGCTCAAGAAACACGCGCACCGCGTCGCTTTTCGCGAATTCGAGAAAGGAGACGATGTACGGCAACGCCGTAAGCAGGTAATCGTCCAGCAGGTGGCATTTGAAAGGAAGGTGGCCTTCAAGCAGGCGCGTCCGCGCCACCTGCTGCACCAGGAAAACAAGAAGGTCGGAGAGGTGGAGCTGGTCAAGGTCGACAAGCTGCCGGCCAACCTCGTCTTTCACGAGGAGGCGACACGGGAGGGTCGTTTCGGAATTGTGCACGCCGGGATGTCGATCGAGACATTTCTCATCCTTTCGAAGACGCACCGTGTCATGTTGCGCTTCGTCGATCCGCGTCATGCGGCGCTCGGGTACCTACTCGCCGACTTCAGGGCGACGAAATGGACAGGCTGGAGGCGCACAGACAATGAGCACGACTCCTTTTTTCAGCCCATTACAACTGCGATGGGAATTCTGAGGCCAGAAGTTACCGGGTGGTCAAAGGTGCAGCTAACAACTAAAGTTGGCAACTCACATACGACCAAAGATATGGTCAAAGTACTTGGTGCCATCGTTGACGTGCAGGGGTACGTGGAGGCCTTTTGGGAGGACGACGAGAACCCCGCTGGTGACTTGCCACCGCGAAATGTCGGAGCAATGCTGCGCATCAATACAGGATCGCATCGCTTCGAAGAGCTCGCGTTCATTTCGAATTCTCTTGACATGACTCCTGAAGGCATTGAGGCGGAGGAGGGAAAGCTCAACGAAAACGGAGTGCTGTCGGTGATTGGCTACGTGCCGCCCGGGACAGAGCTGGATCAAATGGTGCTCAAGGAGGGTTTTGTAAGGCCAGCCGACCGCGCTCTGCACGATTCGCCAGCAGTCGACGAGGCGTTGATCGTAGATCGCCGACCACGCGAGCAACAGAGCGTCTGGGCGCGTTTTCAGGATGCCGCCTTTCTTCGGAAGGTGCAGGGGGGGCAGTCATACGCCAAGGCCTGGCAGCTCGCCGCAGGGGATAAGCGACCTACGGGCGCAAGAGAGGCTGCGCGAACCAAGTGGGCCGGAGTTAGGAAGAACATGATCGGAGCGCGGGCAGTGGTGAGTGCGTTCCAAGCAGCTGACGAGCAGAAGCAGCGGGAGCGCCTCGAAAAGAGCCGTAACGACATTATCCTTGCTGCACGCACCGCCTCTGTCGCCTCTTCCTCAGGAAGCGTAGTCTTCGGTCGGCTGGGATCCGTCTTATCGGCAGCGTCGTCCGCAGCAGGGGCCAGCAGCGTCGGAGGACAGGGTTCGGGAAAACGTGCCAAAGAGGTTACTCACGGTCCCGAGATGCACGACTCGTCGCACATCTCAACCGGTCAAGACGCTGGTGGGGGAGCAGGCGAGGCCACGGGAGTGGTGGAAACCGCCACAATGGATGTGACCGGGTCACCGCCAGGGGCAAGCGCGCTCGTGAGGCTGAGACAAGTTGCACGAAGGGGCTCGGGGGCTGGCTGGCTGGCTGCGTCGGGGCTCGCGCGCGTGCATCCGCTTTCAAGCGACCGCGCCCTTCCGGCCAGCGAGCACGCTAGAGAGCACCAACTGCTGCAAGATGGGAGGGTAGGCACCACACAGACTGCAGGATACGGACAGGAACGAGATGGCGTGGATCAATCTAACCTCAACGTTCCGGCGTGAGAGTCCGTGCAAGCTTCAACATTCGAGCTTCTACAGACTTGCATGGGGAAGTGAGTGTGAATAGAATATGAATCAATTAGAAAATTGATTGCGAATTTTCGTGAACCTTCGCCGCATGCTCTGCACCATCGATACCTCCTTGCACCATGGACTCTGCACCATGGACAGTGCGCCAAAGCGCGTGTCGTTTTCAACATTCGCCGAGCCAACCAAGACGCTCTCGAAGCGTCGTCTTGTTGCACAGCACTTCGCAAGCGAAATACTTAATGTTTCTCAGACATCACAGATGGATTCGGTGTGGAATCAGAGCCGAGGTTTCGCCAGGAAAACTGAGCTCCGACCGGCCGGTTGCCTCCGCGCTGGTCATCGTCGTCCCCCCGCCGACCCCGCCGCCTCATCGAAATGTAGTATCGCACCAAAGCCTGCGCAGCATCCCGGAAAATTCACCATGCACCGCTTTTCGGAGCAGCAGGGGACATGAGGGGCGGATATCGGTAGGGTCGCTCACGACAAATAAGCGAGCGACGTCGGCCCAGGTGAGATCTTTCGCCAGAGCACCAGCAGTTGTGGGGCTCTGTACTTTTTCGTAGCATCGGATGGCAATTGCAACGAACGCCTGCCTCCCGCCCCCTTTGTCTTAGCACCACTCTAGCGAGTTGATCAGGGGAGTTGCAGCGCTACGTGTGGACGTGTAAATGAATGAATGTTGACCTGGTGCACTTCTTGCATCGTGGTGGCGTGGTTGAGCACTAGCTCGGCAAGCGCCTCGATAACGCCCACGAGCACCCGGACCGACAAAATGTCCTCCTCCAGCATTGCAAGTGTCAATTGTTTGTGCTTCCAAAGCAGCTCTCGTGCTTCCGGATCGTTCCGCAACGGCTCACGGCCAACCTTCTGCTCCAGGCCGCCTCCGTGATCCTCAGCGAGCTGATGCGCCGGCCTTTCTCCCGCCACACGCGCGAAAACCCTCCACGATGCGCCAAGATGCAGCTCCGTGAAGTTCCGGTCATGCCTGTCAGCTCGAGGTTGCAAATGAGACGGGACCATGGGACGAGCCCGCGCGCCTTTCCTTTCAACCTAGGTTTCTTGTCAACCTAGAGGCTAGAAAGCTGTCAAGAAGGAGGGGCGGGGTATGACCCGGCCCACAACCTTAGCAGCTCCTTAACGCTCTGTGCGCCCTGAATTGCCCGCAACAGTTCAAGAGTGTCCAGTTTCTTTCGTCCTCCATCATGGCCCTCCACTTCTTCTTCTCCCAAACCCGTGGAAAACTGTCGCACTGTGATGACGCCTGCTCCACCGCGGCGCCAGTACAGACTATACTCTTCTTTGATGCGCATTGCCACCGGCGATTGGTCGGGTCGATTGGCTTTCATACGCAGGGTTTCGGGAGATTGGTTTCTTCGCAGCTCAATCTTTGCCGCAGGCAGAGCGCTGCGGACAGAACGCGCAACCCCACCAGAGTCGCTACGGTAAGCAAGAGCTGCTGCTGCATGGCGGGAGCAGCAAGGGTAGGCGGCAGGTGTCCGAAGTACTTGCCAGGTAGCTCCAATCCAGATCCGTGAGGGCAACATGGTTTTGCAGTGCACGCGCTGCTGCGACCGATCAGTTGCACCCCGTCTGATCGAGAATCTTCTGTAAATGCCAGTTGTCAACTTTGGCCGTTGTTCTGCGGTCAGACCCTCTCGCTCGTCACGCTCGCGCCCGACGCCGACTGCTTCGAGAAGTCGCTCCGCTGCACGCGCCTCGCCATCCGCGTCAGCGCGTGTACGTCAGCGCGTGTGGAACTTTGCTTAATCCTTCATGTCTGCCCGATTTTCGTGGAGGTTCCTGCCCCCGCTGCCCGCATGTCTACTTTCTTGTCTGTGATGGATTGTGGAGTGGGTGTCGACCTCTTTCCCTTTGCTTTCTTTCGCCTAGTCTCCCAGCCCCCGCTGTATTGTGACAGAAGCTTTGTGGATGTGCCTTCTGTGACTGTGCCGTGGTCTATTCCGCAGTGAAAGAAAAGTGTAATTGCCTCAGACGTCCCTCAGAGCCGAGAGTCATCGCTCGCATTGTTCCAGCCTAGCACACGCGGGGCAAGCCGGAACCCCAGCCCAGGGCCGCTAAAGCTGCCGCAACACACAAGCCCTATCCACTGGGGGAGACAAAGTGCGAATCGAGGATGAAATTTTAAGCCATGGCCTCTTGGTTGTTGAAAGTCCTCGCACGGTCAGCAGTCGCCTCGTCATAGGAATGGAATGATGAGCGCATTTGCTGCTGCTGGTAGTAGCCCGCTCCGGAATACATGGCGCCGGATGACGCATACATGGCGCCGGGCTGCATCATGAGCTGCGCGTGGTGGTGCGCGGGAATAGGGTGCGCGTGCATAGCTTTGACCAGGGCGACGCCCTCAGCCTCCAGAGTCTTGTCGGAGTACTCAAGCGCAAATTCGTTGGCGGTCGTGGCGCGCGAGCGGTTGTAGAACGAGACACACTGCGACACCGGGATGCGCGTATCCTCGAGAAGGCGGCGCAGCTGATCCTGCTGAACGAGCAGCTCCGTAAATTGGTTGATTGCCTCGAAACGTTTTTCCTTGAACTCCTCCATGCGCGCGCGCCGCACCTTGTCCAGTTCCTGGAACTTGCGGATCGCCTCCGAGCAGCGTTCGATCTCGACGTCGACCTTGGCTTTCTCGGCCTCAGCTTCCTCGCGAGACTTTTTCACCTCCGCTGCTCGCTTGTTGATGTCTTCCACCTCCTGCTTGTGCATTTGCTGCGCTTCCGCCACAAAATCCATGCGCAGCTGTTCCTTTCGGAGATACATCTCATACTCGGCCTCGATGTGCACCTTGCGCTGCTCCGAAAGCGATGCCTCGTTGTCCAACGCACGCTTGTTGCCCTCGAGCCGCTGGATGTTTGCCTTGCACGTCACAATATCCTGCTCCATCGCCATTTGCTTTGCTGTGCACTTGGCGACCTCGTCGCGCAGCTTCGCCGAAACCGCGCGCTGCCCGGCGAGGCCCTGCTCGAGGTCCTCCTTGCTCTTGTTGAGCTCCGTCTGGCGCGTCTGCAGTTTGGCGATCACCTCCTGCATCATCGAGTCAAACTCTTCCTTCTCCTTGCCCAATTTCGCGAGCTGTTCCATGAGGGAGCGCTCGCGTTCGTGGAAGCGCTCCTCATCCTGTTTGCGGTTCTCCTTGGCCGCGTTCACTGCCTGCTGCCAACGTTCGTAGTCGTCTTCGATGCGCGCCTGAAGATCAACTGTGAGTTGCTGGCGCACCTGTTCTTGATTTTTCATCCGAGCAAGATCCGACTGCAGAGCCTCGTGCTTGCCCATTACCTCCAGCCGCAGACCCTCTGCCGCGCGGAGCTGCTTCTCGGTGTCCTTGACCTTCCCCTGGATCACCTGGTTCTCGTTCTGAACGTCGCGAAGCGCCTCCTCAGACTTCTTGTCGAGCGCCTCAGCTTCCTCAAGCAATTTAAGCTCCTCCTTGCGCCGTAGCTGTGCCGCCTCCCACTCAGCCTTGAATTTATCGCGGGAGTTCTCGAGCTTAGCCTGCAGAGCCTCCTGGTTCTCTCGGTAGATGCGCTCCTGCTCGAGCCGCCCCGGCAGCTCGGCGTTGATTCGCGCAATGCGCCCTTGGCACGCATCGCGCGCAGCTTTCTCCTTTTTCCACTTGTCCTCGAGCTCCCAGGTGATTCGCTGGTCCTTCTCGAGCGACTCCTTCGCAGCGATGAGGTGTGACTCGGCCTCGGCGAGGAGCTTTGTTAAGTTGGCGATCTCGTCCTTCACATCCTGGTTGTTGAAGTTCAGATCAAACTTATCCTTCTCTGCCTGCAACTGTACGATCAAGCCCTGAATTTCTTCGAGTCGAGCCTTCTCCATGTCGATCTGGGCCTTCAGCCGCTCGATCTCCTCACGGTCCTTGTTGTCCGCGTGCTGGGAGCGAAGCAGCGCTGCGTTGAGAGCGTCCAGCTCCACCTGAGCCAACAGACCGTCGTCACCACACACAATATCTTTGCGGGTCAATGACGAGCGTAGCCGTGAAGTGCACTTCACGGCCTTCAAAGAAGTGCAGTGCAAAGCTAAGAAGCAGATCCCACATGGACACGCGGACATGCGGTGGCAGGAAAGGCCCATACGAATTGCGGAGGGCACCTGAGCGTGCTGTAGCTGTTTCGCAAGCTGTTGGCGCATCTCAACCAGACGCTGGTTTTCCTTGCGCATCGTGAACTCCGCTTGTCCACGCATAAGCGAGACGTCGTACTGCGTCATAGAGCCATCATAGTCGCGCTCCATTGTCAGAGTCACGTAGGATCCCAGGTCGCCTTTCAGCAAATCCTTCAAGTTGCGCAGCAGGACTCCATGTACAGGTTGCTTGTCGATGGCTATAATCGAGTCACCGACCTTGATCGAGCCTTCAAGTTCTGCGGAACCTCCTTTGTAGATCGTCCGGACGAACACGTTGCCGTTGTGCAAGGACCCCCCCTGGTCTTGGTCAAAAATCAGGCCCACACCCATCACCTGTTTGGCCATGGAGCCCTGCATCTTTGTCGATGTCAACTGGTTCTGCATGCCGCCTCAACCAGCCGTGCCGCCTCTTCCGCCTCTTCCGCCCCTGAGTGCTGTCGAGGGGTTGCTGTGGTGCAAGTCCAGACTCACTCCCCGAAGCACCAAAGCCAGGCGCCTGAGTGCGACCGCAGAAGTCTGCTGCTCTAATTTCCCTTCACGCGAAAGCGGGTTTCCCTCTCTGCAGTTGGAGGGCACCGGCGAGCCTGGCTCGAGTCGCCCGCGCGCTTGTTGGTTGACACGGAGGCTTTCAATCGATTTCCTCGCGGCTCAAAAAGGTGATGCCAGTTACAAAAAGACATGTCTCATAACGATATGGTTGACTGATCCAATCTGCGAGAAAAGTCCCGCACTGCAGTCGCCTCGGGGACACTTCGGTGACGGACGCGGACCTCGAACTGCCAACCGGTGCGGCGGGAGGCGAATTGCTCTTATTGCAGCAAGTAGCGCGACAACGCCATGGCTGAGGCAGCTCCACCTGGGTCCACCCCCTCTCTTGTTTCCCGTTGCAGGGATGGCAAGGCGATTCTTTGTGCCTGCTCTGCGTGGGTACTAGCAGCAGACAACCTACCGTTTGCCAAGAAGCCATGTGCGTGTATCCCGATACGCTGACATTTTCTCTCTGCAAGTAGGACGCAGGTACCCCAGCAGCCATTCACAGGAACGTACCAACACGGCGGGCAGCAGGTCACCCCCCCGATGTCGAAGCTACCCCATTGCGATGCAGGCATCGAACACGCTGCTAGGTATTGAACTGCGTCCACGGTGTCCAGGGTTACAATCCGTACGATGCTTACGCCCAGCAGCAGCCTGCAGCAACAGCTACGCAGCAGGCACAGCAGCCTGCACAGTGGCAGGGTGCTGGCCCTCCATCGCAGCCGGCATATCCAGGCTATGGGCAACACCAACTAGGCGGGCACGGTGGCTATGCGCCGCACGGTGCTTGGGGCCAGCAATACCCAGGCTATCCGCCCCAGCAGAATTGGGGTGGGGCACATGCCCAGGGGGCGTGGGGAGGATACGGTGCATACCAGCACGCCCAGCAGCAGCAGCAGCAGCAGCAGCAGCAGCAGCAGCAGCAGCAGCAGCAGCA
>ENA-UOXV01001779-UOXV01001779.1-marine-metagenome-genome-assembly--contig:-NODE-1779-length-29355-cov-4.929863_pt1 | contig 29355 bp, 18 predicted proteins | sample MGYA00238165_ERZ766961 | MGnify/ENA primary metagenome ERZ766961 (study PRJEB28924, sample SAMN03173240) | marine metagenome | biome: Marine; feature: Water; material: Subsurface seawater | place: North... | reverse complement strand
GCGACGCGTTCCGCGCGGGTCAGGTTGAGGAGGCCACTGCCGGTCAGCTCGCTGCGGCCAAGTTCTTCGAAGACCGAGTCAAGGTCGAGGGCCCGCCCAAGGGATTTGACAGCTTCAGGCTTTGCATCCCCAACAAGACTATCTCGGTCGCGAAGGAGAATCCGGGCCCGGGGTACGAAGATGACGATGGCTTTGACTACTGATACCCCTGGGTCCAGTGAGCACTCATTCGAAGGAACCGTGGGACGAACGAACGATCATCTCACCTACGCTACACCTCTTCTACTTGAACATCAGCAACTTCCTAACCTTGAGCACGTTGCGACACGTCACCGACACCCGTGTACCCTCCCGCCTCCTCACCTCCCCGCACGAATCCACCGCGCACCGCCAGTTCACCACCGATTCGTCCACCGCGTCCTCCGTCACCGACTCGATCCCGTGCAGGCATTTAGTGTACGCGGCGCCGTCGAAGAACAGCAAGCTCCGCCTGGGCAGCCACACGCCGAAGGGTTTCATCGCGGTCTCGGCACCCCCCTCGGCACCCCCCTCGGCACCCGGTGACTCACCGACGTGCGGCGTGAACCTCATCACCGCGGATGCGCCCAGCGACGCGATTGCCACCGCGGGGAAGTAGAGTGGTCCGTCCTGGTGTGGCATGATGCCGCCGCCCGGCTCGTACTCGTTCACCAGCGCGTGGTTCAGCTGGACGTTCGCCGGGAACGCGTCGTCGCCGCACGTCTCGCGGACGGATTTCAGCAGCTTTCCAAGCCAGTCCGGGATAGGCCGGGCTATCATCCCTTTCTCGTGCACCTCGCCTCCGTGCGCCTGCACCCTCCGCCCCGATACGAGCGCCCACGGGTCGCCCACCGCACCCGAGGGGCGATACACGCGCCCTAAGAAGTACTCCTCCTCCGCGGGGGTGCACCAGTTTTCCATGACGTAAACCCTCGCGCCCTCGGGAACGCCATCATGTAGCCGGTGTCGGGCGTCCATTGGTGATGTGGGCGCCCTAGATTCTGAGCAGAACTTTCGCGCCGGTTCGAGCGTTACGACGTCCGAGGTCGAGGAATCCCAGGAATCTGATCTCGGTTTCGCCTGGCCAATCAGCGTGCGTTATTGGAACTTGTTAGATAAAAAGCACCGACATCGACCCCGGACGGGCACAAGTAACGCGGGCGCCTCCGACGCACGTACCCACCCCACGCCGTTCCTGTACATACACGATGGCTCCCGAGGCTCCCAAGGGCATGGTCGCCGACCTTCCGGTGCAGAAGAAGAAGGGAGCGAAGAACGCCGTCGCGTCCGACGCCGCGTCCATTCCCAACTGGCCCCCCGAGGCTCTCAGGGAGCAGGGCAACGAGCTGTTCCGCAAGGGCGACTACGGCGCCGCCGCGGCTCGCTACGCCGAGGCGCTCAAAGTCAAGACCGACGATGCCGTCACCCTCGCCAACCGCGCCGAGTGCTACCTCCGCGTCCGCCAGTTCCACCTCGCGCTCGTCGACTCCGACGCATCGCTCGCGGCCGATCCGAATCACACGAAGGCTCTGTACAAGCGCGCGATGGCGCTCAACGGCCTCGGGCGATACCCCGACGCCATCAAGACCATCAAGGCGTTACTCGAGAAGGAACCGGAAGATCCCGCCGCCGCCAACGCCCTGGCGGAGTGCGAGCTCCTCCAGTCGCAGGCGTTCGCGGGCGATTTCCACATGCCCGCCCTCCTCTTCGGCAGGCTCGCGACGTCCTTTCGAAGGTGCGCGGACTACGTCGGGCCGGTCAAGATCGCCGAGGGCATGAAGTTCGGCCGCGGCGTCGTCACCACGCGCGCCATGAGAGCCGGTGAGCTCATCTGCGTCGCGTCACCGCTCGCCGTCGCGCCGTTGACCTCGGGCGCGGAGGCTGCGCTCATGGGCGGGTTGGTCGGCGCGGCCTCCCGCAACCCCCAAGACCTCGCCGTCATCCTCGCCTTACCTTCCAGCGACGCCGACAACAAAGCCCCGGCGCCGGACATGTCGACGTTCCGTAAGCACCTGAGCAAGGGCGACGAGGCGCTTCCCGAGCTCCCGCCGCAGGAAGTCTTCGCGAGGCGCGCGGCTAACGTGGTGAAGACGTCGGCGATTCGCAACGCGAATTCCGTCGGGATTTACCCGCTGCCGTCGTTCTTCAACCACAGCTGTGCGCCCAACGCGTGCAAGGTGATGATCGGTCACACCATGTTCATCCGCGCGGCGCGTGACCTCGGCGCGAACGAGGAGGTGTTCGTCAAGTACTTCGACGTGACCATGCCCAAACCCGAGCGGGCTTCGGTTGCCAAGCGGTGGGGCTTCGACTGCGCGTGCCCCCGGTGCGGGCTCGAGGCTGTGGGCGAGGACAAGGCGCTCGAGGCTGCGGAGAAGGCGTCCAAGGCGGCGAAAGCCGCGCGCGACGCCGCCGTCGCCGAGTTCAACGCGAACAAGAAAAAGGGTGGCGACAAGGATGGCGAGAAGGCGGCGGCGAAAGCCGCGGCGGATTCGCTCTCCGCCGAGGACACGAGCTCCGTCGCCGTGCTCATCGCGCAGCTCCGCGCCAAAGCCAAGGTTCTCCACGGCGACATCTCCCGCGAGATGGCGGAGTACAAGCGAACCAAGGGTAAGTCCGCGGCGCCGGATCCTAACCACCTGGTGGAGCTGACGGTTTGGTTCGAGTCCAAGATGGACGCGCTCGGGCTGAGCGAGACTCAAAAGTCGTGGGCGAGGACGTCCGTGATCCAGGTGTACTCCAACGTCCAGCTGTGCCTGAACGCGGCGGGGCAGCTGGAGGCGCGCGCGGAGATGCTGACAAAGGTGGCGGCGACGCTGCGGGACACGGACCCGTGCAGTTACGACCACGTGAAGCAGACGGCGATCAAGGTTATCCATCAGCGGGTCGCCGCGGGTGGCGCCGGGAAGGAGAAGATCATCGCCGCGGCGGAGGCTGAGGCGGCGGCGGTCCACGCGCTGAGGTACGGGTGCGGCGGCGGGGACGACGAGGACGACAAGGAGCTCATGGCTGAGATGATCAAGTTCACCGGCCATGCCGTGGAGGAGGGTGCCCAGGAGTTTTGCGAGGCGTGAGCGCGCGACGACGAAAGCGCGTTGTCCACTGTTCGATGAATTTTATCTGTATTCCCGAGTAACTCTTACCCGCAATCGCCCGAGGACCCTCAATCGAATGAACGTCACGCACCCTCGATGAGCGCGCCCTGAAGCTCCGCGAGCATCGCCGGGACGTCCGCCAACCGAAGCGACTCCGCCGAGGACACGTGCAGGAACCTACCGCGGCTGACACTGTTTACCCCGTCGATGTGTTCGTCGGCGCCCGGTGACAAGTCGGGCGGGGATCCGAGCGCCTGCGCCCCGACGGCTCGGCGGTACTCATCTAAAAACCGCCCCATGTCGCCAATCTTCAGGTCCTCCGCGTCGCACGACGCGTAAAACTCGTGCATCCACCCGGGGGTATCGTCCAGGCCTCCTTCGTGTCTCTCAGCTCCTTCGCGAGCCAGCGCCGAGTCGATGGACCGCGCGAGGTTTTTAATCTTCTCCTCCGCCGTCTCGTGTGGTCCCTCGGATAAATTGGCGGAATCCCGACCGGCGCGGCTGGCGCGTCGTCCCGTGAACGCGTCCCCAGCTAGGGACGTGAGCTGGCCGAACATGGAGGACTTGGCTCCATCCGGGGAACCCGCGCCGACGCCTAGGCCCTTAGCGTCTTCGCCGGTGGGGCCCCCGAAGAGCCTGTCGAAGGGCGAGCTCAGCCCGGACATCGTGTTGGACACTATGCTCATGGGAGCCGACAGCGCCGCCATCGCGGAGGTATCCATCCCACCGAGGGAGTCCCCGCCGATGCCACCGCACCCGTCGCTCTCGTCGAGTTCCAGCCACCACGCGTCGTTCAGCGCCTCGGAACCGGTGAAACCGCCAAAGACCAAAGCGCGTTCGCCGACGGCGCACGCGGCGTGAAACGCCCTCGGGCCCGGCTGCGTTCGTGTGGGTGATTGACGGTCGTGAGTGGGTCAGTATTTGGGTGGTATTTGGGTATTTGAGTATCATACGGGGCGGATACTGTGAGTACGGGGGGGGATAGTGCTGCTGTTCGGACTCTTACCTGCGTTGGTGCCAACCCGCCTCGGCCCGCTTCGCTGGGCGCTATCCCCGCCAGCCGTCTCCACCTCATGGTCTCCCTGTCGATGACGTGCACGTCGTTGCGGTACTCCTGCTGCTTGCTCATCCACCCCTTGCCGCCGCCGCCGCCGAACACGACGATGAACCGGTCGAGCGCGACGAGCGCGTGGCCGGCTCGAGCGACGGGCGCCTCACCTCGCAGCGCCAGCTTAGTCCACCGAGGACCCACGCTCGACTCACCTTTGATCGATTGGACACCCGGCTTTCCTTCAGTTTCCTGGCTCCCATCCTGGCTCCCTTCCGACTCGTCCACGCCCTTGAGCGCCCACAGGTCGTGGCACAGGGTCCCGTTGGGTCCTTGCCCGCCGAAGAGCAGGTGCCGGCCGTTCTGCGACGTCGACATGGCGTGGCCGCTCCGAGGCGACGGCGCCGGGGATGAGAATTGAATGGGTCGCCACACGCCTGCGGCGGTGTCGAGGACGTGCGCGTCGGCGAGCCACTTCTTGCCGTCGTAGCCGCCGAAGAGGACGATCTTGTGCGTGGTGCCCACGCGCTGCGCGGTGCCAAAGTCCCGGGGCGCGATGGCGTCGGATCCGACGGACCCGGGCATGCGTCCCATCGGTCGCCACTCCCAGGTGGTGGTATTGAGCACCCACGTGTCGCCGTGCTGCTGCCTGCCCGTCCTACCGCATATCACGAAGAGCTGCTTGTCCACGGCGACCGCGCAGTGGAACGCGCGCGGGCCCGGCCCGCCCACCGCCGCGGACGGGGGCCTCCACCATCGTCCCTCCTTCAGCGAGAGCACCACCGTCTCGCCGACGAAGTTGCTCGTGTGTAATCCGCCAAAGACGACGACGTCCTCGCCGTCGTTGACCACCGTGGTGGAGTGACCGCTGCGTGGGGACGGGGGCGGCTGCCCGTTGGTGAACGACGCCTCCTTCCACCTCATCGTGGGTAGCCGGCGAACCCCGCCTCCTACTAGCCAGTAGGGGCGCGGTTCGAAGTGACTCTCAGTCCTCGGGGCAAACAACGCAACGACTGGACGGAGAAATCGGGGTGTCAAGACTGACGGTCTAATTTTCTTGAGTCAGCTCCCCGAGGAAGTTGCCCGATACGGAATCCGCCTTCATCATCACTGATCTCAGGAGCGCGCCCGCGGGGAGAGGCCACTGGCGAGAAGTGGACTGATCGGCCGCCATGGAGATCTATTACATGTACACGAAGACGGGGAAGGAGTTCGGGAGGCACGCGGCGTTCGACGACGAGCCCACGGAGGTGCGACCCCGGCCCGGAATTATATCTCCCACCGTACACACAGCGATGAACTGCGCCCCGGTTGACCCGAGATGCTGACCTCTTCCCCCGCCCCCCGCCTCTTAACCCAGGTCGTCACCGACATCCGCCCCGAGCCCGATCTCCGCGACGGGTACATCGAGCGTAACCCCGTCGTGACCAACGTCCAGGTCGCGCCCGACATGTCCGAGCACGAGGTGCGCAGCAGCCCTACACACGTCCTTCAGAACCACCCTTCAAACCAAATTAGGGTGTTTTTCTCCCCGCGAACGGCTAACACGCCCATCCGCGCTCGCCTCGCCCCCCCACCCTAAACTCACCGCGTCCTTCCTTCCACCATCCGTCATACATCAGGCCAACACGCAGCAGACCCATTTCGAGAACCGCGGCTTCGCGCACACCGAGGGCGGCTGGCCCAAAGAGGTGGACCCGACCGAGATCGAGCACGTCATGCGCTACCGTAAAAAAGTTGAAAAAGACGAGGAGTACATCAAATCAATCGCGGGGATGATCGGAGAGGTGGAGGAACTGGTGAAGCAGAACAACGCGGTTGACATCTACGAGGAATACTTCGCCGGGTCCGTCGCCGATCACTCCACGGAGCAGCCGTACGCCAAGACACTGACCGTCTTTCGAGATCCGTCACCGATCAAGCGAGCCGCTTCTTACATCTCGTGGTCCCCCGATCCATCCGCGGCGAAGTGCGCCATCGCGTACAGCATCTTAGGGTTCCAGGAGCAGCCCGAGGGCATGTCCAAGCGTTCCTACATCTGGGACGTCAACGCGCCGAACAAACCGGATTTTTACCTACGATCGCCCTCACAGCTGTGCTGCGTCAACTACAACCCGAAGGATCCGCACATCCTCTCCGGCGGGTTGTACAACGGTCAGGTTGCGTACTGGGACACCCGCAAGGGCCACAACCCGGTGGATTTGTCCCCGATTGAAAAGTCGCACAGGGACCCGTGCTACGACATGGACTGGCTGCAAAGCAAGACTGGCACCGAGTGCTTCTCGGTTTCCACGGATGGGTACGTGTATTGGTGGGATATTCGCCGGCTCGGGGAACCCGTCGAGGAGCTGTTGCTGAAGGAGAGGGGCGGCGACACCGTGCTCGGCGCTGTGAGCGTGGAGTACGAGTCCATCGCGGGCCCTACCAAGTTCATGATCGGAACGGAGCAAGGTACGGTTTTGATGTGCAACAGCAAGGCGAAGACGCCCGCCGATCGGGTCGGGGCTTCGTTCCACGGCCACCACGGACCGGTGTACTCGCTGGAGCGGAACCCGTGGTTCCCGAAGTACTTCATGTCCGTCGGGGACTGGACCGCGCGGGTGTGGATGGAGGACATCAAGACGCCGATCATGACCACGCGGTACCACGGGACGTACCTCTCGGGTGGCACGTGGTCGCCAACCCGCCCGGGTGTCTTTTTCACGATCAAGATGGACGGCGAGATGGACGTGTGGGACTACTACTACAAGCAGAACGACCCGACGCTGAGCGTGAAGGTGACGGACAAACCGTTGACCGCGTTCAACATCCAGGGCGACGGCGCCACGTCGGATCCTACCGCGGGAAGGCTCGTCACCGTCGGCGCCGCCGACGGCTCCGCGACCCTCATGGAGCTCTGCGAGGGCCTCAGCGTGATGCAGCCCAACGAGAAGCAGACGATCAACCAGATGTTCGAGCGCGAGGCGCGCCGGGAGAAGAACCTGGAGGCGAGGCAGAAGGAGCTGCGGAACGAGGCGAAGCGCGCGGCGGCGCGGGCGGCGCAGGATGACGACGGCAAACGGGACAGCATCTCCAACGGCGCGGTGATGGAGGCGGAGAAGGAGTTTTTGGCGGCGACCAAGCAAGGCGCGGGGTTCGAGGACATCTCGCCGCTGGAGATGCCCCTCAAGGGCGAGTGAAGCGCGTGCGTCCATACGGTGCGCGTCATCTATAGGTTTAGTTCTAGCACTGCGATTGAAAGCCACGCACGAGGCTATACCGCACACCACGGGGTCACACGTTCGCGAGTCTCACTTGAAGCCGGTTCCTCTGCACGTTTTGCAGAGGATCATGCCGGCCCCTTTGCACGCCGTGCACTCCAGCGGGTTCCGCCTGGTGAGCCCCAGTACGCTGTCGTCGTTGAACTCTCGCTTTGAGACCTTGATGGGCGCCTCCCTGCGCCCGGTCCCCGTGCAGAATATGCACTCCTCGCCGCCCCTCTGCGCGCACGCCGGGCACGGCTCGGGCTCCCCCTTCAGGCCGCTCCCGACGGCCGCGATGCCGATGAACAGGCCGAGGCCCGCGACGGACCACAGCTGAGCCGCCTCCAGCTCTTCGGGGCCCATCGCCCTGACGACCGCCGATCCACCCCGCCCGTTTCCCCGCATCGGTCCCGCGAGACGGACGCCGCTCGGAGCATGGGCGCCCTCCCGCGAGTAGTTGCCAACCTTGACTCGCGATGATGCCCCCCCGGCCCGGGTGGTAAGTCCCCGGGTTCCCGCTCGCGACGAGGCGCGCGCGATCGACGTCGTCGGTGCGATCGTCGTCATCTCACCCTGCCTTGGATTCGAGTCGACGCGGCGTGAGCGTGAGCCGACGCTGCGCGGTGACGAGTGGGGCTGTCGACTGGATAAAGTTCTGTGAAGTCAAACGGGAGGCCCCGCCACGTCGTGGTTTCGCATCTTGATGTATACATACGCGGAGTGGCCACTCCACGAGACGCGCGGGGCTCGATCGAGGGGGCGTGATGGCATCGATCGTCGCCTCTGTGTGCGTCGCGACCGCGCGCGCCGCGGCTCCGCGTCGCGCGACCTCCAGGACGCACGCGTCGACGCTCCAACGCACGCGAAGGAGGAGCGTCGACCACGTGGGCGGGTGCCGTCGCGGAGATCGGGGCGGGCTGGTGCGATGCCGAGCCGGGGAACGCGTGGACGAGGACGAGAAGCTGAAGCGGTTCCTCCGCGGCAAGGGCGTGCCCATCCCCCCGTCCAAAAAGGCAGCGTCGACGTCGACGCCGATGCCGTCGAAGCCTGACGTCGACGACGACAGCATCGCCTCGCTCCGGTTCTTCGACCTCGACACCGTCCGTCAGCGATGGGACGTCCCGTGGGGCGGATGGCGCGTCTTCTTCGGGCTCTCCGGGTGGACCGCGTCCTTCGTCCTCACCGCCGGGGTCGTCGCGCCCGTCCTCCTCGCCCTCAACGGCCTCGACCCACGGGCCTTCACGCCGACGGAGAAGACGCAGTACCTCCTCGCCATCCAAGCCGCGGAGACGGGAATCACATTCGCGGTCCTGTACGCTCTCCTACGAAACTACAAAAACGACATGGACGCCGCCGGGGACTGGTTCAACGTAGATCCAACCTCCGACGCCTTCGGGGTGGATCGCGGGTGGCTCCGGTGGGCGCTGTACGGGTACGTGGCGGTCTTCGTGTCCATCGGCGCCGTCGCCGCCGTCTTCAACCTCGGCGGGTTCGCGCTCGAGTACTTCAACGCGCACTCGATGAGCTCCACGTCATCGTTAACATCCATGGACGTTAACGCGTTGAGTGGGGGAGGCGGCGCGGGCGGTGGTGGCGTGATGGACCCGGGTGGAATGGACGCGGCGAACGTCGGTTCAAACAACATGGGAGATTCCGTGAGCGCTCAGGACCGGGTGCTCGCGAGAAACGCGGCGAGGCGCGAGAGCGACGGACCGGGGACGATCGACGCGGTCCTCCCGCTGATCGGCGGCGGCGAAAACCAGGGCGCGCGGCTGCTGTCGCTGCTCGCCGTGACGTCCGTGTTCGCGCCGGCGCTGGAGGAGGTGGTGTTCCGGGGGTTCCTGATGACGTCGCTGACGAAATGGCTCCCGACGCCGGGAGCGGTTTTGTTCTCGTCGGTGATCTTCGCCGGGGCGCACTTCAGCGCCAGGGACTTTCCCCAGCTGGTGTGCCTGGGGATGGTGCTCGGGTTTTCGTACGCGAGGACGCGGAACTTGCTGACGCCGATGACGATTCACGCGATGTGGAACAGCGGGGTGCTGGTGGTCATCGCGGGGCTCATGGCGACGGGCCAGGACATACCGGGACTGTGACCAGTGATTGGAATATTGGCCGCGGTGCGATCCATGCCGGAGCCCATGCAACAGCTCCGCCTGAGCGGTGCGGCGGAGGCGCGGGATGACGCGAGCGGCGGAGGCGCGGGATGACGCGAGCGGCGGCGAACGTGGAAATATTTTTCATCAAAAATCATCATCAATCACGGCTTGCTGAGGGACAGCCGAAAAGAAGTGATGGACTGAGTTAACGTTTAGGGGCAGATGTGTTCTTTATTGAATATCGCCTAATGTGCGCTACTCAACAGTCGTGTGTTTCGGTTCTCGATCGTAAGGTACAGGACGAAGCAAGCGCGCTCATTCCCCCCGCTTTGTAGTGCGGAAAGAATCGGAGCTACCAAGTCACTCCCGTAGCCGCGCCGCCAACCAGCCTTGATGCTGGGACGACTTAGGGTGCAGCTGCGGTGCGTTGGTGGTACGCTAAGTGTTCTAAGACTTAACGAGGGCCTCATACACGGTACGACTTTGGCATCTTGTGCCGCCTCTCGCTTAGAAGAGGCGGAACGGGGGGCCCATGGTGGACTTGATGTTGAGTGATTTCACGTTCTGCCAGTTCTTCTTGAGAAGGGAGACGAGGAAGTTGATGGAGGTCTGGGTGTTGACGAAGATCTCCTTCTCGGTCATCTCGACGTTGGCGACGGCGATGGCGAGGCAGAGCACCTTCTTGAGCTGGAACTTCACCTGGGAACGGATGCCGTTGACCTTGTTCTCGAGGGGCTCGTTGTGCGTGCACAGGGTGGGGAACTTGCCCGCCTTGTTGAGGCCGGGGCCCAGGAGACGGGGGATCTGCTTGATCACGGACTCGGACGCGAGGAAGTGGTTGTACTTCTTGGCGAGCTTCTTGATCAGCTTCTTGTTCTTGTTGAGCTTCTTGAGCGCCTCGACGTCCATGTGGTCGATGCCCACGCCGACGGCTTCTTCGCAGTGCTTGGCGTCGCCGAGCATGCAGAGCTTGAGCTTAGGGCGGGGGATGTAGGGAAGCGCCACGGTGCCGTTGAAACGCTTGTCCTTCTGGGGATCGTAGTTCTTGAGGCCGATCTGGAGCTCGATGGTCTCGGTGAACTTACGGGGCTTCTCCTGGGACTTGGCGAGGACGTGCGCGATGCCGTCGCGGATTTGGTCGGAGGGGAGCTTGCTGTTGGATCGAGGGATGATGAGATGTGGGGCGTGCGGTCAGTGGAATGTCGTCAAAGACGATCGGTGCAGGCATTGTGAAGCGTGTGGGGGGCAAACGCGCGTCGGATCCGCGCGTCGCGGCGCGATTCCGGCGCGCATTCGGGGCCCGGTGGGAAAAACCCGAACCCTAAGAAAAACACGCCGTCGATCCGCCGTCCGGGTCGCGTCCCCGGGCGGTGCGACCGACGCGCGGGCTGGAGGAGCCGATTAGGGACGCGTGGGCGCGACGCTCACCTCATCTTGTACTGCCTTAACAAGAGAACGAAACACACGTGCTTGTGAAAGAGGGCGAGAGCGCCGCGCTCTCCGGGGCTAAAACTCGGAGAAATGTGGGAGTGTTTGCGAAAATGGGCCCGTGTAGGTTACAGCTCTCCACCGAGACCTGGGCTCGACGCCCCTCATCACAATCACTTCGAACGAACGCACACGCGAGTATGCCGACCATCGTGGGGTCACCGTGGGGTAGGGTGACGTCCGCGTCCTCGGCGAGCACGTCCACGTCTGGATATCCTCGCGCTTCCGTGCCTCGCGTCGGATGCCGCGGCGCGGAGGGCGGACCGGCGTCGCGACGGAGGGCACCACCTGCGTCGATGACGGGCAAAAGCGCTTCGAAGGGCGGACGACGGACCCGTGCCTTCCATCGTCGGTCGGTATCGCGGTCCTCGTTCGCCGACGGCATGCCCCCGCCGCCCATCCGCGATACCGGCGACGACGACGGCGGCGGCCGACCGGACGATCTCCCCGTGCCGGTGCTCGTGGAGACCGCGATGCTGTCCGCGCTCACCGGGCTCCTGTTTCATCTCTCCACGCTCTTCCGCCTCGACGCGTACTTCGGCGCGCTCTTCCCGCTGCCCATCGTCATCGCGTGCGCTCGCAACGGCACCAAAGCCGCGTCCCGCGTCGCCATCGTCACGTCCATGCTCCTCTTCTTGATCTCCGGGCCGATGCGGGCGGTGAACTATTTCTGCCTCCACGGCGCCATGGCGTACGCGCTGTCGTGGGCGTGGTGGAATCGATGTTCTTGGTGGGTATCCGTCCCGCTCAGCGCCGCCGTTCGATCGCTCGGCATCTTCGCCTCCCTGACGTTCACGAGCCTTGTGTTACGTGAGAACGTGATGCAGCTGATGGTGACGCAGATGATGGGTCTGTTGGATCAGATCGCGGCTAACATCGGCATGAGTTGGATGCCCACGTTGGGGTGGGTGTGGGGCATGGCGTTGTTCTTCGTGCTGCTCAACTCGTTGTCGTACGTGGTGATCTTGCACGCGGTGTTTACCATCTTGCTGAGGGCGTGCGTGCCGCAAGGGGACGAGTTCGTCAACGCGCCGAAGAAGATACGCAAGATGCTCCTCGGTCCCAACGCGACTCTCTGATAGGATCTGACTTTCGTAGCTCTCTTAGTTTTTGCATTGATTGTAGCCATCACACGAGTCACTCCTCTTCGCGCCCATAGGTGTGGCGGGGTTCGGGGTGGATAAACGCAGTTTGGGAGGATGCGTCACGCGAGGAACGGGGTCTACGTGCGCTGGGTGGCGATGGTGGCGCTGGCGGCTTTGACGCTCGGCGCGCGCGGGGCGGTCGCCGATGGATCCGAGGGCAAGGCGGGCAGATCTAGGCTACGATCCACGCCGGTCGATCCGAGGACGAGGCAGGGCGGGGGTCTGCACCACGACGAGCAGCTCGCGTGCGCCGCGTGCTCCGTGCTGACCCGCCGGCTTCTTCACCACCTCGACCGCCCCGTCCGCGAAGACATCTCGCGCACCGTCACCGAGCTGTCAGACCCGAACGATCCCGAATCTACCGTCGAGGTTCCGTACGTCAAGTCCGCCCGGTTCCTCCAAGACGCCATGCGACGCACCTGCGGGGACCGCTCACTTGCCACGATCATGCGCCACACCACGTGGATCGGCGACGTGACCTACGCCACCGACGACGTCCCGTGGGGCGACCCGGAGCACGCGGACCCACCCATCGTCGACGCCGACCTCGCGCTCGCGTGCAAGCGACTGATGCAGCACTACAAGCGCGAGTTGGAGGATGCGATGGCGGCACGGGAACCGTGGAGCGCGTGCGTGGCGCTGAGGTGCGATGACGTGGACACGTCCATCATCGGCGTGACCGCGCACACGATCGCGAGGATGATCGTGAAGCCGTGGCTGATGGTGAAGACGGCGCCGGTGTTGGTGGCGGCGTTTGTGTTTCCGTGGCTCTGGCGGCCCATGTTCTTCCCGCCCGCGGACCCGGACCGGATAGCGATGAAGCCCGGGGAGAACGAGAAGATGGTACAGCGCGCGCAGGCGAGCGCGGGGCTGGAGCACTTCGGTGCCATGAAGGCGGAGTGAGTAGTCCGGAGTAGTATTGTCATAGCCGCGTGCACGAAGAATCCATCGTTGCAAGAATCTGGGCCCGGAAATTTTCCTCGCCAAGCGAATCTACGAGCCGCCCGGGTTCATCAGATCGTCACTCCCCGAGGCGCGCGACCGGAGCAGCCGCCCGTGAGCCATCGGCCGCAGGCTCGCGTCGATAACGATGGGTGAGTGACGCGACATCATCCGTGGCCCGAACCCCGCGGGGAATCCCCCCCGCGGCCGCTTCGCCGCTCGGATCCCGCCGACAATCATCTCCCGCCGACTTTAATTCTCCCAATCGCCGGGCGCCCCCGTCTGACTCCCCCACTCCCCCCGCCCGCTCGCAGCCGACGATGAGGTCGCGTTCGACGTCACGTCCACCCTGGGCACCGCCCTCGTGGTGGCCGTGCCCCGGACACGGTGCACGGTGGACGCGCTGCGCAGGGCGGTGGCTGCCGAGCACGAGCAGTGCCGCCCCGAGTTTGGAAAGGTGACCGTCCGCAACCTCTACGGATTGCGCACGCACGAGGCGATGGGCGCGAGCCAGTGGGTGGCGGTCACCGACGTGGCGCTCCGTCACCGCGCGGATCAAATGTCATGGCTCATGGCGGAGCTCGAGACATCCAAGCGCGTCGCCGGCGTCGAGACGATGGATTTCGCCTCCCCGGGAATGTCACTCACCAATCGGTCAACCTGGGAAGCCATCATGGGACCCGGCCGCGCGGGCATCCTCCCGTCCCCGTTGGCCGGAACACCAAACGGCGGCGGCTACGGCGGTAACATGATGCCCACGCCCGTCGCATTCGGCGCGCCCGGCGGTGGGACCCCGATGACCGGCCCGGGCGCGGGGCTCAGGCCCTTGGCGCTGGCCAATTCCCTCAGCGTCCTCGGCAAGAGACCCGCGGATGCGAACGGCGCCACAGACGCCGGCGCCATGCCCCCGCCGCCGTCGCGCGCCAAGGTGAACGACGCCGCCGATAAGAAGGCCAGGCAGGAGCGCGCGGAGGCTGCGGCGGAGGCGCATCTGAGCGGCGGCGTGAAGGAACTTTTCAAACACGGAGGAGAGGACACCGGCTCGGTGCCCCTCCGCAACGTCGTCTTCGCCAAGTCCTTACTCGCCAACGCCAAGTTCGTCACCGCGGTGGAGAAGTTCGACACGTCCTCACTGGACGCGCTGCTTCGCACGGTGGAACCCGCGGTACACGCCATCGTGCAGACGCAGAAGGATTCCACGTTTGACATGTTCGACGATTTGTTGAGCCGGTTGAACGCGTTGAACGCGGGCGCATTGGACGCCGCGGACGACGCCCCCGGCGTCGCCGCGCCCGCCGACGTCGTCAACCTCCTCGCGGTCGGCGTGCTGTGCGCGCGCGTCCAGAAGAACGGGTACAAGACGTTCAAGACGCTGCCCACGCGCGTGACGCACGCGCTCAACGCTGCGCTGGACATGTCCCCGAGTCGATTCGGCGCGGTGGGTCGAGGCGTGGTGCGGGCGAGTCTGCGGGAGCTCGGGTACGAGGGCGGCGCCGCTCCCGCGCCCGCGTCGGTACCCCCCGTGGGTGTCCCGCCGTCGCCGGCGGCGAGTAGGTCCGCGGAACGGGAGCGGAACGAGGCGAGACGGCCCCCGCCGACGCCGACGCCGGTGTCGTCGTCCTCGGACTCCTCCTCCGACGAAGAAGAAGACGAAGACGATTCGGACTCTGAGGAGGTCGCGCCGACCCAGCCGGAGCCCGAGAAGCCCAAGCCCAAGCCTAAGCCGCCCGCGAATAAGATCCAGCCGGATCCGCGCGCCGTCAGCATCCTGTCCAAGATCACTCTCGACGATCTGAAGCCCGCGTCTGAGAAGAAGAAAGTCGACGACTCCTCCGACTCTGACTCTGACTCTGACGGCTCCGGCTCTGACTCCGACACCGACTCGGCGGCGCCAGTGGTGGAGGAGACAAAGACGGAGACGAAGAAGACGGGCGGCTCCGACGACGACGATTCCGACTCCGACTCCGACGATAGCGAGAAGGCTTCATCCTCCTCATCGTCATCGTCATCGTCCTCATCCTCGGATTCTGACGACGACGACGAGGACGACGAGGATGAGAAGAAGTTGGAGTCCTCGTCGGACGACGTGCCAATCTCCCAGCTCGCCAACCAGAAACCCAAGCCCGCCGCCAAGACGAAGCCCGCGGCTAAGGAGACTACCAAGGAGACAGCGCCCGCTAAAGCACCCGAACCCGCTAAAGCACCCGAACCCGCCGCTGAGAAACCAGCCGAGCCGGCAAAGGCTAAACGAGCGCCGAGCGCTTACATCCTCTTCTGCAACGAGGAGCGCGCCAAACTGCCGGATACGCTGGGTCCCAAGGAGAAGATGACCGAGCTCGGCGTGCGGTGGAAGGCGTTGGACGCGAAGAAGAAGGCAAAGTTCGAGGGCATGGCCAAGGATGGCAAGGAGGCGAAGGAGGCTGAGGCGGCAAAGGCCAACGCCGCCGCCGCAAAGGAGGCTTCCAAGCAGCAGCCGCAAAAGCAGCAGCAGGCGAAACAGCCCAAGGAAACAGCCCAAGCCGCGAAACCGCCCGCGGCCAAGAGCGGCAACACCGCCACTAAGCCCGCGGCGGAGAAGAAGAAGAACGCCGCGGAGGATGCGCGGTTCGCGCACCTCGCCGTCTCTCCCGGGAACCTCTCCAAGCTCCTCAAGGCGGCGACAAAGCCGCCCAAGGTGAAAGTGCCCGGCCACCTCGCCGCCGATACGGGGAAGAAGCAGCGGCCGCCGAAGAAGAAGGACGAGGCCCCGAAGGACAGCGACGACCTGATGACCGTTCGGTGCGGCGGCCTCGTCGGGTCTTACATCATCAGCGAGAAGATGGTGCTGTGCGACGGGAAGAAGATGACTCCGGCTAAGTTTGAGGAGAAGAGCGGTGTGAAGACCCGGCGGTGGAAGCGGACGATCAAGGTGGACCCGGCGAAGGAGACTGGCGTCAAGCCGATGGCGATCGGGGATTTCTTTTCCATGATGGGCGTGGACTTTGACGAGGCTGCGAAGAAGTGAGGCCACATAGCAACCAATAGCGTGCAACATACTCGACGCCAGTCATTTCTCGCTCAGCTGCTCAGTGAAAGTTCAAAGTTGGCACCACATGACCGTTTTGATGAAGTGGGATATTTCGTCGTCCCGGAACGGGTGGGTCGCCCCCCGCCACAGCTGGAGACGCGCGAGGACGGACGCGCGGCCTCTCCTCGTGCCTCGCGCACATCACCACACCACGTCCGTCCGCTCCGATCCCCCGGACCCGCCCTTCACGGAACCCCCGACGCCCCATCTAGGCGTTGGGCGCTGGGCGCGGGGCATCTTTTTTCCCTCGGAAAAAGCAACGACCATAGACCAAGATGTCGTTCGCGCACGAGCGACGGAGCCGGCGCATGGTGGACCTGGAGGCTGCCGAGCTGCACGCCGCGCGCGAGCGCGACGAGCGATTCACACGCCGCGCGTCGTCCGCCTCCCCGCGCAGGCTTCGCCGCCGCGGACGCTTCTGGGACCGCCAATACGCGCCGATCGAGGTGGAATCTTTGCCGCCCGAGCTCGAGGATGCGAGCTTGCTCCGGGGCGCGTACGATACAACCCCGCGCATCCCTCCCGGCCTCGGGGGCGAGCGGTGGGAGACGTGGAGGCACGTTCCCACCGTCGTCGGGGCCCCACACGACGACTCGCGCGCGTCACACAAACCCTCGGCGCCACCAGGGCTCAACCCCGACGGGCGGGCCCCGCCCATGGCCGTGTCAACCTCCATCGTCGGCAAGGTGACCGCCAAGTGCTACGACGTGGACACCCGGGACCCGAAACGCGTCGCGCAGATCCTAGCGGAGAACAAAAAGCGCATCGAGGAGAACAACGCGGCAAACTTGGGCACCGACACCGAGGGAGGACACTCAGTCGCGGGGTCATCAGACACGGATGGCAACGAAACGTCCGAGTCCGAAGTCGAGCTCGAACCAGCGCTGACGGTCAAATCCAAAATCTTCCACCAGTCATCCCGAGTGGTCCGCACGACGCCCGAGGGTAAAATGCGGGTCGTGGGCACCGTCCGGGACACGCACGGCGTCGAGATGCTGCCCCCGCCGCCCCCCGATACGCACTTCGACGCCATCGCACGGTTTCGAAAGGCGCGGCATGACAAAGAGACGGAACGCCGCCGCGTGAAGCGGGATCGCTCCAGGGAACGAGCCGAGGCCAAGGCTAAGCGGCGGGAGGAGAAGAGGGTCAACGACGAGACGAAGAAGGCTGCGCGAGCCGTGAAGGATGCCGCGAAAGCCGCCGCCAAGGCTTCGAAGCCCAAGCCCGTGAATGAGCCGGCGCCGACGAGGACCCCGGCGCCGACGAGGACCCCGACGAGCCCGAAGCCGCCGAGACAAAAACAAAAACTTCCGAGGCTACCCCCGCGCGGCGTCCGTCGTCGCGACGACGCCGCCTCCAAGCTCCGCGGCGCGTGGGCGTCGGGCGTGAGATCCCTCCGCGACGGCGCGCTCCACATCCGCGCGGGCGCGGTGCACATCGGAACAGCCACCGCGCGGTCCGCTTCGAGCGTCGGCAAACGCGTTCACGACGCGGGCCACGCGATCGACTCCGCCGTGGGATCCGCCGTTCACACCGTCGCGAACGCCTCCGTTCACACCTGGCGCACCGTTCGCGACTCCGACCTCACCCAACGCGCCATTCACGCGACAGCCGCGTTCCTCGAGCGCAAGCCGTGGGAGCCGCATTTAGCGCGATGCAGCTGGAACGTGGCGGTTCCGCCGGCGGTGAGTCTCCGGGTGGGGCCCGGACGCGGGCCCGGATGGTTCCGGGTGCTCAAGGCGGGGCCCAAATCATACCCAGACCGTACCCCGTCCATCGCGCCCGCGGCGTGTGGTCCCGACACCGAGACTGACGCACGGCACGCGTGCGGCGGCGCGCACGGTGACGCGCGGGAGCGGTCGATGGCCATCTTGGTCAAGGCGCTCGGCGTTCCCGTCGCCGCCAAGACCCCCGCCGAGTTGGTCAAGGCGCTCGGGATGGAGGTACGCAACGCGGGTGACGTGGTCCGAACGAACAGTCTGCGGACGATCGAGCACGCGCTGGACTCCGCGGCTAAGACGGTGGTTCACGCGTCGAGGACCGTGGGAGGCGCCGCGGAGGGTGTCGGCCGTAAGCTCTTCAGCGCGGCGGAGCGGTTGACGCACCGCACCGAGTTTTACGAGGAGATGGACATCGACATGGACGACCCGGACGCGCCGTGGCCTAACGGATGCTACGAGGACCTGGAAGGGTACACGCACAAGGTTGAGGCGTGGGCGGTGACGCCGCACTGGAGCAAGGGCATGCGCGTGCCCCAAGAGGATACAGACGAGGATGAGGACGCGGAGGATACGTTCATCAAATCCTTGGACCCGACGGAGCGAGGGTACCGAAAAGCGGAGGACATCGCGGCTATGATGCTCGACGACGATTACGATTCCTACGGCGGACGTGACCGTGACGACGATTCGTATTCCAAGCGGACATCGTCGTACAAGCTGCGGTCGTCGTCCTACGCCGCGCCGCTGTCGCCGTTGCCGCCGCAGCCGAAGGAGGAGATGGACGACGACGACGACGAGTACAAACATCTCTCACCGCTCTTCGTCCCGCCGGATGAACCACGCGCCGCTTCAGTGCCGCTTCGGTCACTCCGGCTGGACGATTACGAGGAGTCCCTCGCGACGCGCGTCAGGATGCTCCAGAAGTCGTTCCCCGAGGTGGCGGAAGAGATTGCCGACGCCGTGTACGAATACGCCGGGCGGATCGGGTCGGATGAATCGGGCGCCGCCGGATTGGAGAAAGTCGCGGTGGAAGCTTCTGGTGACGCTTCCAGAAGACCCGTGGACGTCGCCGCCGCCACCCGCGTCGTCGAAGAGCTCGAGGCTGCGTCCATGTCGGTCCTCATGCACGGTAAGATCCCCACGGGCGCGGCGCTTCGCGCGTGGCTCGACGACGTCGTGGACGGCCGAGGCGCGGGACGCGGGGCGTGGCGCGAGGACAACGCCGAGTTTTTCCGCGGCGAGGAGTCCCACGGACTCGGACTCGATCAAAACCAACAACACTCGGAGTTGTCCTCGCGTTCCAACTACTCCTCGCGAGGGTTCTCGTCGTCCGATAACCAGGAGACGCGGTACTCGCTGTCACCCACGATGGAGGTGCGCGCGATGAATGGGGCCCCGGTGATGACCGCGAACGACGGCGACGGCGGCGAAGTTTTCAGCCCGGCGTCGAGGAAATTCGTGGTGGACGTCGCGGGAGCGCTCGAGGGATGGGCAGGTCGCGAGCCCGCGCCCGTCGTCGAGCGCCCGAGGTCGCCGGACCCGCGGTCCTCGGATGCCGTGCGGGTGATGGAGGATAGGGCGATTTCCAAGCGGTTCATCCGCGCGTGGCACGATCTGCGCCACGAAGGGCCGGTGTCCAAAGCCGCGAATGGAATATCGTTTGAACGGTTTGAAAAGTCACCGGCGACGGCGGTCAAGGGCGCGTACTCCGCCGCGGAGCGAGCCATCGAGCGCGTGGAGAACGTGTCCAAGTTCTTCGCAGACTCTGACTCCTCCATGGACATATCCCGCGAGGAGACCATGGCCGCCAAGTCCCCTTTGAAGTCCCCTTTGAAGTCTTCTTTGAAGTCGGCGGTCAAGTCTCCGCCTGGCGCGACGAGAAAACCGTGGGACTTTTCGGATTCTTCGCAGAGCGACATCGAGGTCGACCCGGCGACCCCCGCACCCGCGCTCAAGCCCCAAACGGAGAACGGCGGCGGTCAGAAGCCCGGCGCGCGCGTCGTCGGCGGGCTCCTCTCCCCGTTCCGCTCGCTGAAGAACGGTCTCAAGATGCTGTCCCGGCAGAACAGCCCGGAGGCTGCGGCTTCCAAAACAACGGCCCTCGAGCCGACAGTTTCCGACCCGACCGCGTCCGCGACGATCATCTCATCCGCCGCCTCGGAGTCCCCGCCGGCATCGCCCTCGGTGAACGACGCCTCGGATCCGTCCGTCAACGACGTATCGGTGTCCGCGTCGCCGTCGCCGTCGCCGTCGCCCCCGGGGTCTCTCACCGCTTCACCCTCCTTCGTCGCCGCCGTGGACGCGTCCGCCGAGAAGATCGTCGCATCCGCGCGCGACGCCGCGACGTCCCGCTTCGCCGGCGGCGACGACCATCTCAAGGATATCCTCTCGGACGACGATTCGGATTCTGCGTCGCCGTCCCCCGCGATGCAAAGCGCGAAGAGCAAAGCGAACGGCGCGATGAGCGCGATGAGCACGGGGGGATCGTCCATGGTCACCGCGCGCACCGGCGGCTCCGTCGCGTTCTCCGGCGGGCCCGGGTTCAGCGGCGGCGGGTGGGGCTCCTCCGCGACGAAGACCATCTACTTCGACGACGAATCCCCGGGCGGGAGCACCGCGGTGAGCAAGCGAATAACCGCGGGGGAGACGGTGTCCAAACCTTCGTACACGGTTTCCGCAAAGAAAAAGTTCAACGTGGCGGCGGACGAGGATGACATCGACGACATGTCCCCCATCGACGACAGGTTCAGCAGGTTCCCGCGGGCCATCGGGGATAAGACCATGGACGAGATGCTCGATGCCCTGGATAAGGATCTCGAATCGTCGATGGAGGAGTCCCCGGGTCCCGTTCGATTCAACCCGTTTAAAACGTTCAAAGGCTTTGGCGGCAAAAACACGGGGAACGCGGGTTCGAGCCCTTTACAAGTACCCCCCGTCGATCAGTCCGACAAGGAGAACGAGGAAACCTCGGGGGGGAACTCCAGCGGACACACCACGGACTCCGACACCAAGGAGTGGAGGAGCGCGGTGACACGGGCCAGGGTGAACAGGCAGCCGTTACTTAACAAAGTGGCGTCGCCGCTGAAGCCGTCGCGGGTCCGGTCGCCGGCGAGGGAGACGGCGGGATACGGCTCGGGCCGCGCCGCGTTCGAGAGGGAGGCGTCGCGGCTCGACGCGTCCATGGACCGCGGGTCCAGGCGGAGACGATGATGATTGAACACTTAGCACTATGATTGGTTTCTTCGTTTATAAGAGTCTTGGCAAAAAGCTTTCAAGTCTGACGTTCCGTGTTCTCGCGTTCGCGACCGGGGTTTGACCCTAAACCCTTACCCGTCTCGAACAACACGTCGGTGCGAATGATGTACTTGTGCTGGACCCCGTTCGGCCCCACCTTCACCGCGCTGCCCTCGTGCACCGGCGAATCCTCCGCGTCGCCGTGCGGGAAACACAGCGCGGCGCCCTCCCTCGGAGCGACGCCCCGAGCCGACACCACGCCGGGACCGCCGGGGGTAGCCGTGTAAAAAGTCGTCTCGCCGCCGAGAAACCCCTCGCTCAGGTAAAACAGCAGCGTCAACTTCGACCGTAACGTACCTTTGCTCGCGTCGGTGACGTACTCGCCATCCTCGGTGAGCCGCGCGTCCGGCCAGCTCCCGTCCACGTGTCGCCTGTACACCGTCTCCGGACCGTACCGGAAGAAACGGAACCGAGCGTTGACCCCAGCGGCGCCCGCGGGCATGTGCATCTTGATCCTATCCCAGATTCGCGTCGCCGTCTCCGGCCAGACCACGAGCTCGCAGTAGTCGAGCCGGCCGCGGTCCGGGTCCGACGGGTCCGACGGGTCCCGTCTCCATCCGACGGCGTGAGCCGCCGCTCGCAACGCCGCGCATTCATCCGCGCTGAAGACGTCCACCACGGTAAACGCCCCCGGGACCTGCGGCACGTCGTGTCGCTCCGTCTCCGTCTCCAAACCGGCAGCCACGAGTGGGATGGTGGATGCGCTCGCGGGTGCCCAGAGCTCGAGCGAGTTGCGGTCCGCGGGTCGCCGCCGGCCGTCGTCGTCGCACACGAACCAGAACGAACCGGATTCGTCGTCGGCGCCCCCCGGGTACATCGTCGGCGCGCGCTTCTCTGCATCCACCGCGGGGTCCACGGCACCCACGGCACCCCCGACGGCACCCCCTTCGCGTTGTGTCTGTGTCTTCGGCGGCGCCCACGTCGGGTGAGTGTACACCCTGACGTCGCCGGCGGTGGACGGCGCGGCTTGCCATCCGCCGTCGGCGATGCCTCGTAGCGTCCCTTCCAGGAGCGATAGCCCGAGTTGGCCGTCGACGCCCCCGGGCATCAAGCCGCACCCCCGCACCAGGACATCCTTCCCCAGCATCCGTTTACCGGTCTCGATGTCGTATCGGGACATCAGCGAGAGCGCGTCGGCGACCATGCCTTTGCCGCAGCACGCGAAGAATACCATCCGGAGTTGCACCGGGCCGACGGGTAGGCCGGTTCGTTCCATCCGGCCGAGTAGCCGGACGGCGGGCTTGCCGAAGGAGCCGCGCTGACACATGGCGAGGACCTTGCCGCAGAGGTCCATCGGGGCGGCGACCTCGCGCGTGCCCGCCTCGACCTCGGCGAGCAAGGTGTCGAGCGCGACGCACGCTTCGTGCGTGACGCCGGCTTCGACCGCGCGCGTGATGCGCATGATGCCCGTCTTCTGCTTAGCCTTGGGCTTGATGACGCCCGCCATCGGGTTAACCTTTAGCTTTATCGGCGCCACCCTGAACCTGTTGTCGGGGTCGTCCGTGTTGTCCCTGGCGGAGATCCACCGCGGGTCGTCGGAGTCGCGCGCGTCGGAGCCGTGCCCACCGCCGCCCGCCGCCAGCGCGGAGCCAACGCGGTTGGAAGATGCGGCGTACACCTGCTCCTGGCGCGCAGCCTCGACGGCGGCGCGCTTCGCCTGCCTCTTCTTCGTCTTCCCCATCCCTTTCCTTTAGTTACCCGAGTATCGTCCTTCGAGACGGGGTCAAAGAGGAGTGAGGAGGACGGCATCGCATCTCGACTTTTACGTTGCCGGTCGAGCCTCTCTTTGTTGCTTTTTTCTCTCCAGTCGAATCCAGCGTTCTGATTGGCTGGGATTGGCTGACCCATAACCTCGACGTTTTTCTTTTCCTGACTGGGCGCATACGAAATGTGAAAAAAAGGCGTGTGCTTTTTATCGCCAATCGCCAGAGCCAGAGCCGCCAAACGACGCTGACCTTCACCATGGCCAGGATCTCCATCCTCGCCCTCCTCGTCGCGCTCCTCGCGCTCGCGCACGGTGTGATCGCCGCGGATCAGGGCGCGGGGACGTCCTACGACTGCACCTGCTCGTGCTGCGCCCCCGACAAGTGCGCCTCCGAGGGCACGAAGGACTACCACATCTCGGTGGGGTCCAGGGACAAGTGCACGGACGCGGCGTGCAGGTCGCAGGTCTCCCAGTGCCCCGACAGCGGCTCCCACAACGCCGGCGCCACCGTCACGGCCACCTACCACGACTGCACGTGCTCCTGCTGCGCGAGCGGCACCTGCGCCACCCCGGGGCTGAAGCAGTACACGTTCGACGCCGGATCCCCCGAGAAGTGCACGCAGAACGCCTGCGCGTCAGAGTTCTCGCAGTGCCCCGACGCGGGCTCTCACAACGCGGCGTCCGCCGACGCCAACGCCAACGCCATGGTCTTCGCGACCTACCAGGACTGCATGTGCTCGTGCTGCAAGGAGGACAAGTGCCCGACACTCACGTACTCCTATTTCGACGCCGGCAGCAAGGACAAGTGCAACGAAAAGGCTTGCGCTTCGGAGTTCTACTGGTGCCCAGACGCGGGTGCCCACAACGACGACACGATCAACGTCGCGCTGTACACCGGCAAGAACGCGCCAGCCTCCGCCCCCGCCGCCGCGGCGCCGTCGGGCCTCCACGTCACCAAGGAGAAGACCGAGATGCCCACCTACGGAGCAGCGCTGCTCTCAATCTTTTTGATTGGACTCTTTGGAACCGTGTGCGGTTTGTTCGTGTACCGGCGGGTGCAGCGGGAGCGCGGGTTCAGGTGGGTGCAGTTCGACGACGAGGGGAGGATGATGGGCGAGCATCCGAAGCCTGCCGCGGACAGGAGTAACGCGGTGGAGATGAACGGCGCGAACGGCCGCTCGCACGGCGCCATCGTGTCCCCGTTCGACAAGGTGTAAAAGTATAATTAATATTCTCGGGGTCTCGGGTTGGGGAAAAACAGACACATCGACAGTCGACGAGACGTAGCGCCGTTTAGTGTCATAATACAAGCGAAGATCGCTCTTCAATCAGTGCTATCTTTGTCGACAACCTCGCTGTCCGCGGCGAGGGGGACCGGGTCGTTCATCGCCTCCTCCCTCGCCGCCGCGAGCTCCGGCTGCAGCGCCTCGGCGAGCCACGGCGTGACCCCCCACGTCGCCACCATCTCGTCGTATTCCGTCCACAGCTCGGGCGCCGCCTTACTGTTCGTGCGCACCGCGCGGATCATCGTGTTCCGCGGCGTGTGCTCCCCGCCGATCCACTCCACGACGTCCACCCTGTGCCCCAGCAGCCGCAGGACGTGAGCGCGGAAGGCATCGGTGATCAAGTCGCCCAGTCGCTCGCGAAGGATGCCGTGCCGGAGCATCGGCGCGTGCGCCCCATTCGTGCCGCGTGTGTCCTTGAGCCGCACCTGCAGGTCGTGGTGGCAACACGGCGCGACGAGCGTGAGGGGCGCGTTCCATCGCACCGCGCGGACCAGGGCCTCGTCCGTGGCGGTGTCGCACGCGTGCAGCGCGAGCACGATGTCAACCTCGGGGTCCGAACGTATCGACGACTCACCGCGATGACTCCGGGGCGTCGGGAACGTGAGCTCCGCGCCGGCGATGGTCCCCTCCACGAACACGCAGTCCCTCTCCCATCCCAGCGCGGACGCCACGCGACCGTTCGTCTCCCTCGCCTGACGCTTCACGTCCACGCCGACAACCTCCAGCGGCTGCCCGCGCCGCGCTTTGAGCAACGCGTACGCGCCGAAGGTGAGGTACGCGTTTCCGCATCCGAGGTCGACCAACCGAGTCGGCCTCTCCTTCGTCCCCACGGGCATGTGCCCGCCCTGCCTCGCGCCGTCCACCGCGGCGTCCACGAGCCTTAAGAACTCCTCCACCTGCTTGTACTTGTCGCGTCGGTCCGCCTTGATCGCGGCGCCGTCCTTGGTGCTGACGCCGACGTGAACGAGGAACGGATCCGACGGATCGAGCAAACGCTGTTTTTGCCTGTCGTGTGACCGCACGTTCGCCCCGGCGCCTTTGCTGGCGTTGGCGAGCAGCGAACGCGAGCGGCTCACCATGGCCTCGCCCGATTTAGTGACCCTGAGCTGGAGCACCTCATCCGAGGTTTCCACGCGCCAGTTGCCGAATCCGCAACGCAACGCCTCGTCCGCGGCTTCATCCGCGGTGGGCCCTTTGGACTTTGGGGCGGACGAGTCGGCACCCGCGCGGCGTCCCCGGCGTCCCCGGGACGCGGACGCGTCGGCACCCGCGTAGACGTGGTTGGACGTGAACGCCTGTCGCTCGTCGTACTTTACCACCTGGAGCTTGACCCCCCCTTTGAGCGCGACGGGGAACATCTCCAGACGTCGCCATTCCGGGTCGGCGCCCTTCGCCTTCCCCGACGCCACCGCGCGGACGAGTCTCGACGGATCCGTCAGCATGTCGCGGACCTCCATGTAGGCATCCGCGAGGTCGCGCTTGCCCTTGCCGTGGCCGCCCTTCTTCTCCTCGACCGCGGTGACGCCCGCATCATCCCCGCCCGCCTCCTCCCCGCCCGCCGCCGCCGATGATGTGATTCCACGATTCGCGCGACGTGGCCTGGCGGGTGCGAACGCGACGGGGAACGCGCGCGTCGGGCGACGGAGACCCAGGCGGTAGCACCGTGAGATGCTGCGCAGCGCGGAGACCTGCATCGCACGATGCGTGGACGCCCCCGCGAGGTGTGTTCACTACTGCTCGATAAACAACCGCTAAAATAAAGTCCACACCGCTAAAAGTGTCAACTCTCCGCCTCGAAGTCGCTACCCGTCACCTTCTCGTACACCGGCGCCATGCACTTCTGAACCTTCACCGCGTCCACCTTCGTCTTCACGTTCTCCAGCTGCGCCTCGCACAAACCCTCGTCCACACCCAGCGCACGCAACAGCGCGACGCACGCCTCGAACGTGCTGGTCCGTCCAGCCGGAGCACCGCGGTACTTTCTCACCGGAGCGAGCAGCGACGCCGGCGGCTTCGTATGTATCCCACCCACGGACTCACCGATGAAAGCCTCGGGCGGGAGCGACACCAGCGTGACCTTGTCCCTCGGGAGCCGCTTCAGCATGTTCCGGGCGTTCTTCCAGGTGCCGTCGATGGCGACGAACGTATACCCCTCCTCGGTCTGGTTTTCCTTTTCCTTTTCCTTTTGGTTTTGGTTTTGGGTTTGGCTTCTGTCTCCGTCCCCACTGTGGACGGATACCCCCAGGTCGCCTATGCTCACCGCCCCTTCCCCCGGCCACAACACCGCCACCTTCTTACCCTTACGCTCGCACAGCGCACGCAGCGCCTCCTCGTCTTTACGTAACCCCGCGACGTACGTGTCGCCGCCGAGGCATGTGGATACCAGCGCGCCCGTGCTGCTTCCGCGGCCAAACTCGTGATGGTGGAGGTAGACGGCCACCTTGTGCGGGCCGAGGGCGTGTGCGGGTAGAGGGGTGAACATGCGGCAGATGCAGCAGCCGCGGAGGAGCCAGCATTTCCGGCAGTTGAACGCGGCGGGGCCGTGGTTCATGGAGAATGAGGCGGCGGCGTCGTGTTTGTCGTCGGCTGAGACGGAGGGATCTCGGAGCGTCGCGTCCAGCGCCGCCTTTGCCGCGTCCCGTCGCTTGACGTGCTCGAAGTACTCATCCTCCGAGCCCAGGCCCCATCGCTTGAGGTTTTTGGGGTTGGTCATGGTGAGCTCCGAGAGCGAGCGGAGGACGCCGTTGACGACCCTCGCGGCGGTCGGACCCCCTCCACGTCCGGTCCCCTCCACGTGATCGGGGGCGCGCGGGGGCGGGGGGCGATGTGCGCGCCAGACGTCCTTGGGCACGTGCATGTCCTTCCGCCCCTTGATGCCCTTGACGGGCGACCCGGCTCGGTCATCACCGTCCTCCGCGGGGGGCATGGTCCGCCCCGTGGCGACCACCGACACTGACGAATGGCTTTTCTCGAAGGTGCCGACAGCGCATCTGCCCGCGTGTCAAACACTTCGGGAGCGCCACGACAGCACCTGAGCAGCACCTACCCGGACCGGTCGGAACGTGCTGAATCGTCTCGCGTCTCCCTTCCAAGCGTTCGAGATGCACGTCGCGAACGCGGTCGCGGCGACTCGCCCTCCCTCACCCGCGGCACGCGCGTCCTCCCGGGGCTCGTCCGCGGCATCGACGTCATCTAAGACATCATCACGAAAGTCTTGGCGATCGATCGGCCCGCGTCCGCGTCGCCCATCACTGACCCTCGTCCGCGCCGCCAAGGACGACCTCCTCTCCGACCTCGTCCGCGCGCTCGCCACCCAGGCGCGCGACAAGATCGAGAAGGACTTCAACGAGCTCGTCGTGGAACCCTTCTCTGACCCGACCCCAGGCCCGATCCCAGGGCTCGTACCTCCATCGCAGCTCGCGGACCCCGACAGCAAGTTCATCTCCGTGAACGTCCGGGGAACCGAGGTCGTGATCCACTACAAGGAGCACGTCGTCGAACCCAAGCCAGGCCAAGGAGGCATACACACGAAGAACGACGGGCCGGGCGTCGACGCGCTGGTCTGCCTGCACGGCGCAAACGGAAGCGAATTTTCGTTTCGTCGGCTGCTGCCGAGGGTCGCGGCGGCCGCGCCCGGGACGCGATGCATCGCGTTCGACCGACCACCGTACGGCCTATCCACCCGCCCGGACGCACCCAAAGCATCCACGGACGGTGACGGGGTTAACTTTGTGTACACGGCTGAGGGCCAGGCGGAACTGACGCTGAAGTTGATGGACGCGCTCGGAGTGGAAACCGCCGCTCTGCTGGGCCACTCGGCGGGTGCGCCGGTGGCGTTGGACGCCGCGCTGGTGGCGCCGGACCGCGTCAAGTCGTACATCGCCGTCGCACCCGCCGTCTTCCTCGGCGATCCACCCGAGAAGAAGGACGAGGAGGGCGAGGCGAAGAAGGGCGGCAAGGGTTCAAGCGGCGGCGGTTTGAAGCTTCCGCTGGACCGGCAACTTCGATTCGCGTGGTTCCGGTTTCTCATCTCCCAGGACGGCCCGGGGTTGAACGTGGTGCGGGGCAGTGTCCGTCGGCAGATGGCCGCGATCGAGGACGGGCGGACGTACACGGACTTAGATCCGGAGACCAAGGCTGCGTATATGCGACCCACGAAGGCTGAGAACTGGGACGTCGGTTTACTGCAGCTCTTCCGCGGTGGATCCTTCGGCGGCGACGGCGAGCGTTTACGGCGTGAGATGCCAAAGCTCGCGACGAATGGGGTCAAGGTGGCGATCGTCATCGGGTCCAAGGACAGGACCACGCCCCCGCCGTTATCCGAGGCTTTGAGGGACGCGCTGGTCGAGGCGGGGGGGAAGGACGTCAGGGACGAATCGTTGCCGGACGCGGCGCACTTACCGATGGAGGAGGAAGCCGGAGGGGTCCGCGAACGGTTCGAGTCCATCGTCGTGGACGTCGTCTCCGAGCTGTGATTAAAGATTTGTAGACTACCCGATGGTTTCGTCTGTAATAAGAGTCTTAAGTGTTTAAGAGTCTTACGAGTATTCATTCTTTCATCACGGCGCGAACCTAAACTTGATTTTCTCCAACTCGGCTTCCCATCTCGCGTATTCCTCGGGGTGGCGCGCCATGGCGTAGTGCCTCGCCGCGACGCACCCCGCCACCGCGACGCCCACCTTGACACCCCCGCCGTGCATCACCAGCTTCTTCACCCCGGTCCTCACCGCCACCGACTGCAAATCGCTGCACGGTCGGCACTGCGGGAAGAATCTCTGCTTGGGCACGCCGCGAATGGCCTGCCACGCGCGCGTCCAGAGGGTCTGCGTGCCATCCCTGAACGCCTCCGCCGCGGCGCTCGACCCGAACGCCACCTTGTTGGGCGGCATGTGGTCCCCGATGACGGCGCCAACCTTCGTACCGCAGTGGTGGCATCCGTCTTTGGCCATCCACCGCGCGAGCGTCCGCTTCTGTCCTTCGTTGGCGTAATGCGCCCCGTTCGCCGGAAGGGATCTGCGAGCCACGGCGCCCGGGTGGCTCACGTCGCTCGGCATCGCGCTCTTCAGACCCCGGCCGAGTGCCGCGTACATCAGGGATCCGAATATGGCGTCCGTGGTCATCTCCCGTTCATCCCACGCGGCGTCGGCGTACCGACGCGCGAATCCCAATCCCGACGGGAAGAGCCACGAGCCTTTTCCTCGGGCCCCC
>ENA-UOXV01001778-UOXV01001778.1-marine-metagenome-genome-assembly--contig:-NODE-1778-length-29366-cov-6.989663_pt1 | contig 29366 bp, 43 predicted proteins | sample MGYA00238165_ERZ766961 | MGnify/ENA primary metagenome ERZ766961 (study PRJEB28924, sample SAMN03173240) | marine metagenome | biome: Marine; feature: Water; material: Subsurface seawater | place: North... | reverse complement strand
CGCTGCACCACTTCTCCGGATCACAGACGAGCACCTCAGCGACCTTTCCAACTGGCTCAAGACTTGGATCGGCTGGGGCGTACATCGCAAGCTGGGCTGGGCCCTTTCAGGACTGCCCTCACTATACCTCCTGTCGGATCTTGACGATCAACTTCAAGTCCTTCAAAAGAAATTCATCACTAAATCCTGCAAACGCTACCTGGTCAAGCTCATCGACCACCAAGACTCTTCGGACGCCTCGGTTTCCGCTGTCAATACTCCCGCAGTTGTCTCCTGGTCGTCACAGCGGGACTTGGTCTTGAAAAGCACCTTAAATCTCTTGTTCGTGGGTTTTTAATGATAAATCATCTTCACAGTAGCCTTCTATCTTTCTCTCCTCGATCCATTTCTTCGTCTGGTTCTTCGTCGGCTCTCTCCTCTAAAGGTCGACTTGACGACAACCCATATCTGGGAACGCGTTGCCAGCAACACGGCACTACAAAACGACGAGCAAAAGATATATGAGACCAGCCGCAACAACCGCTAGGAAGCTCCTGATTGTGATCATCCTTCGCATTTCCGCGAAAGAGGCCCCAAACCCAGCGGACATCGAAACGGCGAATAAAGTACTTTCTCACTCACTACACACCTGGATCCCCCGTCGTTTCTCGAGGAACATCCTCCCTCGCAAAGACCGCTACGCGATCTGTGTGCGACCACGCCACATCATTTTTTCTTACGCTACGGCACAAGGAATACCCATGTCTCTACCGTGTTACGTATTTTCCCTCGTGAAAAGCAGAAGGTATGTGCATGGTCGCCCAGTCCGCTGGCAGCCTTTATGTACTCTCCAGGAAGCTATCGGGTTCTAGCTGGTTTCACAACGTCTGCTGAGGTGTTTACTATTCGACTGAAAGCTTACTCCTTTCGGGATTTAGTGCTTCCAGCCTTTTTCAGTTCCTGGCAGAATCACGCTTCAGCGCTTCACTACAGCAGGCAAATCATGGTCTGAGAAGAATCAGGGAGCACACACTGTGGCCAATGCGCACAATAAAGTGATGCTCTTGCACAGGGTCAAAACCTTCTTCTTCAGCCTATCTGCTTCTCTTTTCGAATTGCCTTGCTGCACCTTCACAAAGTGCCACGCTGTGAAGAGGCAGATCAACAGGAATAGGAGGCCCACCTGAGAACACTCCACTTTAATACAAACACCTGTGGAGACGGGTACAGGTCAAACATGGCGTGCATCTAATGTAAACGGGCAGGAAATGCAGGTCCGTACGAGGTAGGTGAGCCAGTCAGGGACGCTCATTGAGAAGGACCCCTCGTCATTGAGCTCCACCTGTCAGTGCACAATCATTGTTTTTCAGGAACACATCTCTCGGAGCATCAGGGCATACGATGTGGCGTCCGATACGGCAACCATCTTGTCCGCTCTGTGTTAGGCTGGCACCATTTCCAAGAGGGTGATGCACGCGCTGAGCTGCAAGCACCAAAATCCTCTCGGCCACGTACTACAATACACGCCCGGCACGCCCCGAGCATATCCATGCATATGAGAGTCACTGAACGTCACGCACAAGCGGCTTGCATGCCAGCCGTGGGGCTGGAGGCTCAGAAGACATTTTCCGGCGCAGATCAACGCATGCCTACAGCACGAGGGAAAAGCATTGTTTCCCTTCTGTCGTGTTCTGAGGAACATTCCGGACCAACTTGCATGAAAGGCGTGTTCCGTCGGGAGATGCACAAGCGAATGACATGCAACTCGACTCTTGCGCGCGGGCAGGCGAGGAGAAACATACCATCGGAATGAATGAAAGGCTCGGGGCTGCAAAAACTGATTATACTTTTATTGATAATAATAATAGAGAACAATTCATTTGACCAGAAACCAGATTTCTAGTACAGTATTCCGCCTCGTGGCAGCCACGTTGAACGTTCGCCGGTGCTCCTTGGGGTTCTCCTTGGAATTTGCGGCGTCGTACAAAATATGCAGGACCCACAGCAGCAAGGTGCAGAACAGACCCAGATGAAGGAGGCAGCCCCCCTCCTGCTGTGTGGCTCGGCTCGAGCCGAGCCACACAGCAGTCACGCCGTGTTGCGCAGACACGTACGTGTTTGCACAGCTATGGAAAATTTGTGAAGGCTGTACTGCTCTGACGGGCCGTGAAATCTTGGAGGTAGGTGGCACACTGCTAATAAATCATTTCATCGCGAAATTTGATAGATGCTCGAGCGCGTGGGAGTTTTCCACACGCAGATCTCAACGATACTGCGATCATTTATCCTGGCAGTGGCATGATCCAGCCCATTTTCGTGCGGTTTCAGAAGCTAGACTTCATCGCACGGTCTGCGTAGCACCGCGTTTTCTTTCCCACAGGGACTTTTTCTGTTCTTCCACGTTGATCGCATAGATTTACAACAACCCAAACTTCAAGAGTCGCACGCTGGAGTCAAGTTCCTTTGACTTAGTACCTGCGCCAATAGTACCCTCATGCGCGATCTTGCGTCCGCGATCTGCTTGAGATCATCGCCGTAGCTCTGGCTCGGCTGTCTTTCCCCGAGGGCACCCATTTCGACAAGCTGGCGAATCGCAGCCATGTCGCGATCGCATAGACCTTGGCCCCCCTCGACCAGGAATCCCGATGCCCGCCTTGAAAAACCCATCTCATCGATTGCATTTTCCCCGTAGCCACGTGGCTTTGTGCTGTCTGCATCTTTCTTCGTGAGCGAGCAGGAGCAGAGCGACACCTGGGAACAGCGAAAAGTTCGTCAAATTCGATGCGCTTCATGCAGAATCTTTCACTCTCACATCCGCTTCAATGGCGCATAAAACATCTCAAGAAACGACTGACAAACTACCGAAAATCACACCTCTTCGTCGTCGTCGTCAACCAGCAGAGCTCGGCCCCCTGGCAACCCCAGGCGCCGGGCCAGGATTCCCGCAACTTCTGCCTTGTTGGCACATCTGGAGGTCCCAGAGCCATCAGTATGAATTTACGTGCCGTGAAAAGAAAAACAAGTCGTTTTACAAGACAGAAACCCGAACCGGATGTTCGGACCTCATTGCACGCATGCCCTCGATACCAAGGATCGCCCCCGGTTCAAACTTATCCGCCAAGCCAGCCGCTTTCAGCGCGTCATCAACCCTGCGAATGGCATACATTACTAAGGACCGATCGACATTCAACCATTTGTGCCTAGATCGTGCAAGCTCAGTCTGGTCGAGGGCTTTTCTCTCTATGCTTTTGTTGTGCAGTATTTTACCCTCACTATTATGGACATCACTACCTCCCGGTTGGAAAACAACAGAACTACTTTGCAACGTGTGAATGAGTGCAAGTAATCATGGTCATGGCTTGCGATGCGAACTTACAAGCTCTGGTGCCCGAGCGAGATCACGCACAGAACGGCGCCTGCAGCCCTCAGCGAGTCCAGAAAGCGCTCCAGCTTCATAATCCGCGCCTGTCCACCTATCGGAACCCAGTCCGCTTACATGGCGCAACCGGTGCTGAGAAATAGGTTCAGCATGCTGGCTGCAGCCAACTCTGCATGCAATTCACATGGGCTGCCCAGCCCTGGTTCGAGCATGTCATAGAGGGCAGGTCGCTTACCAAAGGCAGCAAGAAAGTTAGGATCCTTCCCTTCGTTGTTCGCCGTTCGTGCAAAGCAATGCGTGCTGCGCTGTGTCAGTGTCTGATCAAGGTCAAAGCAGATCACCGCCCGAGCCTTTCGCGCTCTGGCCGATTTCCGGGATATCGGCGACCAGGTGATCGGCTTGATCCCCACATCTTCGCCAGCACGACTTGAGTAGTAAGCAATCTCTTCCATGTCTACCTTGCGATAACTAGCAGGAGTTCTTGGCCCGTGTTGCATCGACTGCCCGGCCTGCGGTGGCTCTCGGGATTCCAGGGCCATGTCTTTCGCGACGATGTTGGCACTGCGAGCAGCTGTGAGAGTCACTGGAAGGTGATGCGAAGGTAGAGAGGAGGAAGATACTGCAGCATTAGAGACGTGACAAAAATTCCCCTGGGTGCTAGAAGCAAACGTCAAAAGAAGACTGAGTATCTTGATTGCTCTCGATGAAAACGGCATCCATGCAAACCCAACTGGTACCACTGCAAACACCGCCAAAAAATGTGTGGAGCGTCAAGGAGCTTTGTCAAGGTTGTACTGCTTCCGGCCTTTTGTCTGAATGTGACCGTAATGACCTGTTCCCGACGGTGCCCTGTTGGCGCTGCCACGATTTTTGATTTTTGACCGTTTTGAAAATTCGTTTTGGCGTGTAGAGATGTTATGTCAAAGGATTGACTTAGGAAACCTGGACATCTGAATTAGACAACTCAGATTGCCCTCGAGCAATGGCTCCACGCACATTTTTTTCGGATCCCTCTCGTGCCATTCTCATCTTCACTTCGGTATGCCGGCGCCTGAACAGCCCCAGCCGTCCCTGCGCGTGCAGCGGGCCCATCTAGTGTAAGCAACGGCATTGGCAGTGTTTCAATCTCAGCCTCGCTTGTTATCTGGGGCGAAATAGCCCCGCGGTGGCTGCCCCCACAAGTTCCCGGTCTGATCTCCCGGATCCACCCTGTGCTGCAGCAGGTGTCATGTCGCACAGGAAGTTCGAACGGCCCAGGCACGGCTCCCTGGGTTTCATGCCCCGCAAGCGCGCAGCCCGGCACCGGGGCAGGGTTAGGAAGTTCCCCCGCGACGACAAGTCGAAGCCGTGCCACCTCACCGCGTTCATGGGCTACAAGGCGGGCATGACCCACATTGTGCGTGATGTCGACAAGCCGGGCTCCAAGCAGCACAAGAAGGAGACTGTTGAGGCTGTGACCATCATTGAGGCGCCGCCGATGGTGGTTGTGGGCCTTGTTGGCTACGTTCGCACTCCGCGCGGCCTTCGCTCGCTCACCACTGTGTGGGCCAAGCACCTCTCCGACGAGTTCCGCCGCAACCTCTACAAGAACTGGTACAAGTCGAAGTCGAAGAAGGCGTTCACCAAGTATACCAAGGAAGAGTCGGACAAGTCCAAGAATGCTGAGAAGGAGATTGAGCGCATGAAAAAGTACTGCGAGGTGATCCGCGTGATCGCGCACACGCAGGTTCCATACCCCTCTCTGCAAGGGCACACCTGCTCTTCGGACTGCAGCCTTGGAAAATTGAGCGTACATGCACGCTGTACGTTGAGCGTGATTCCTGATTTGGTACAATCTCTCGTGCGGCGTTGAACGGCAGGTGTCGAAGACTTCTCTCTCGCAGAAGAAGTCTCACGTGATGGAGATCCAGATCAACGGTGGTGCTGTCAAGGATAAGGTTGACTTCGGCTACAAGCTTTTCGAGCAGCAGGTCTTTCCCTTTTAGTGTGTGCAGGGAATGGTAATCCTTCAGACGTGTGGCGGCGAGGATTCGCAGCCCACCACACATGATTTAGGTTGAGAAGTTGACGTTTTTCCGGTGGCAGGTCCCTGTCAAGTCCATCTTCTCCCAGAACGAGATGATCGACACGTGCGGCATCACCAAGGGTCAGTTCCACTCATGCCGCAGTCTTACGAATAAGTTCGCAGCAATTGTAACCACGATTGGCCCTTGGCGTAAGGTCGCAGATGTTTGACCTGCGTGTCGGTTGCCCTGCAGGTCACGGTTACAAGGGAGTTGTGTCGCGCTGGCACGTGACGAAGCTTCCCAAGAAGACCCATCGTGGCCTGCGCAAGGTTGGTTGCATCGGCTCGTGGCATCCTGCTTCTGTTGGCTGGTCGGTCCCACGCGCGGGTCAGAAGGGCTACTTCCACCGCACTGAGTCCAACAAGAAGATCTATCGCATTGGTGAGGCGGCGCGTAAGGCGGATGGCTCCATTGAGCACAAGAACGCGACGACCGAATTCGATCTCACGGAGAAGTCGATCACCCCTATGGGCGGCTTCCCCCACTACGGTAATCCCGCAGGATCCATCATGCACTGCCCGCTGAGCAATCATGCACGTTGCAGTTGCTTCCAAGTGACTCTTGGCCACCGTTCAATTTGCACAGCTTTCTTATGTCGCGGGCATGTACAGGTACTGTGATGGAGGACTTCGTGATGATCAAGGGGTGCTGCGTGGGAACCAAGAAGCGTGTGGTGACCATGCGCAAGTCCGTGCGCATCATGACCAACCGCAACGCTCTGGAGGACATCAACCTCAAGTTCATCGATACTTCCTCCAAGTTCGGCCACGGTCGCTTCCAGACTGCCGATGAGAAGAGCAAGTTCATGGGCACTCTCAAGAAGGACCTTGCAAAGCAGGACGCATAAGTGTGCTGGGAAACCCTTGTGGGCCCACACACATACACCATCATGGCCGCAATATGGTGATAATGTGCCTCTACAGCGAGTCTAGTGGCCAGAACGCAGGTGGTGACCTTAGTAATGAGCTGAAGTACAGATTCGCGCTGGAAGCACTCGCCCCTTTTCTCAAATTTCGCATGGTGATGTAGCGTCCGAAGATAGATAGTCTGTCACACTCATCGGGGACATTTCCGTTCGGTTAGGGCTGTCAGTGTTCACATGAGAACGGTTGTTAACACCATTGTGCTTTTGATGCGGAGAAATGATCCTGACGACCGGCTGGCCTGTCGAAACCAAGCAGTCCAGTGGGCGCATGTAATGTTGTCACGACGTATCTTTCTCTCTGTAGTGAGTTCAACCAGGCTCGCCGCGAAGAAAATTCGCTCCACCGATACAGCTGGTGGGCCGCGAAACGCTGTGCCCTGCGCTGAATCATTTTCCACCCCCAGGAGAGACCTCTGTGCTGGTCATTCGACAGTCGCGTCGTTCTCTTTGTCTCTCGTGTCATGGACCCGGTCGCATACGACTGCAGCGCGGGTCGCCTCACTCCTAGGTGCATTACCATCACAGGCTCTTGATGATGTACACACGTGAGCTTGGGGACGAACAAAGCGGGGCCAATTTCCTCAGGGCCAATTTCAATCTCACGCACACGATCGGTTCGACGTCAGAGGATGTGACCGGCTAGCACACATAAGTCATGGCTAGCACACACAAGTCACATTCCATAAGTCACATAAGTCACATTCCTTCGTCTTCTCGCTGTCAGTACAGCGCACGTGTCACAGACCCGACCGACTGGCCGTCACAGTTTATGAGCCCCTGTAGTCGGTCGGGTCTGTGACACGTGCGCTGAGAAGCATCTGATGTATTAGTGCAGCTAAGTCACATGAGCTCCACATTAGATCATGAGCTTCATGTGCACCCTCTCCACTTTCGTGGAAGTGGTCCCACGTGTGCCTCTTCACTAGGCGCGTGGGTTTATCTTCTTCCTTTGTGACTCAATACAAGCACACGCTTGTGGTCGCCCAGCCTCTCGGCTGTCTCTGATGCGCTGTACTGAGAGCGTGAAGACCAAGAAATATGACTTGTGGAATTCGATGAAAGTATCTTTTTTGCTCGTTGCATTCGCCGAGCGTGAAAAAAGTAGTGCTCTCCATTGGTAAACAGTATTGCCAGTACACTGTTTGCCAGTGTACTGCAATGGCAGGCCCAGCCAGTACCAGTTTATTGGCAAAAAAATAATTTTCGTTTTTCTTGCTCTTCTTTACGGCCGATGACTGTGTGTGGTTTTTGGCTCGAAACCTGTCCTTGCTCGTCCCCTGTTGCATCCTCTCTCTCCGTGCCCGCCTCTATGGCACTATCATTCCCGCTCTTCCCGCTCGTTGTCGTGAGACCTAACTTTCTCTCACGCTTGTAGGGACTTGAAATATTTTTGACCCAATGCGGCGTTGGCCGTTGCTTACCCGGGTATTCTCTCGTGAGTAGTCAAAAACAGCCATGCTAACACAAATTATGCTTCTCATGATCTCGAGTCAAGGCCCACGTGCGTACAGACCCGGCATACTGGTCGTCTGAAGTTAGAGCCCCTTACGCTTCCGCGTGATCCTACGCCTCTACAGATCCCCCGCCGCCCGATGAGGTCTAGTCTACTGCTTACACCATGTGCTCTTTGGTGCGTGCTGTGCACACTGACTTATCAGTATCTCTTCCATAACCTGTCTGTCTTGGGTGATCTCGCACATAATTTTGGGTGTGGTTCCTTCATTGCGTCGTTGCAGTCGGTGCGAATGAAACAGTTGAGGAGGCATACACTGAAGTTGGCACGCGCGACCGCTCGGGCGACTCGATGAGTGACGCCCAGCGCCACACACCGTCCGAGCCCAGTGCCAAGGACTACCCACGCCGATGGCACAATCAGTGTCGTAGGGGATGTCAAGATGTCGGCGGGCACCGTATGTGCCAAGCAATCATGAATAATCGGGTGCTTCTCACAGGAACAGGCTTCGACAGCGCTGCCGGGACGAATGCAGGGGCACACTGAGCTGAATGAATGGGTCACTACCGCGACGATTCCTGGGCGCCCAGTTAAAAAGAGAATGCGGAGCAGCTCTGAAGCCGGAAGTGACGGCTGGAGCGCCGGAGTAGAAAATGCAACAGCTGGCTGGTCGCACGAAATGCGCAGCCCAGGCCAATTCTCATCACGGTTGTCCCCCTCTTGCGAGGTTTCCCGCTCTTCTGTATCAGACATTCGCTCCTGAGTGATGAAGTGTGAGTTGCGATAGACCTAAGTGCACAAACAAGACAGAAGAGCCACGGTGGAGAGCTAGCAGCTTGAGGCTGCCAGGTGTAGAATGCAAATGATTCGGATTTCTCCGGGCGAGGAAGGCTATCAGTGCTGGAACAAATGCTGAAAACGACTGGCAGGGGAATGATCGGATACCTGGCTTTCACGAGGCGCATCGTGCTCGACGATATTGGGAGACCCGCGGGGTACGCATATCGCCTATAATTTAGACCATGGGTATGGGACTCAGGATCTGAAACATTCGGGCCGTGGATATTCGTGCCGCCACCAATTTTGAGAGGAATTTGCAGAGAAGATGAGCTAACCGGATGGTCAGCAGGTATGCTATCCGCTTCGCTCGGACTAAAGAAGCCTCCATTCCGCGGCCGGGCTGAAGAAGCTGCAGGTCGATGGTCCGAGGCGCATACCCCAACGCGCACCTGCACACATTTTGCACTTATTCTGCCTCTCAGTTCGCGGAGACTGCAGAAATTCGGAACTTGGATATCTGTATCCGATGGCGCAGGAAATTTCCGCTCCACCGTCAGCTACGCACGTGCATAGCACGAGTGAAGCGCGCTTGCGACAGAGATGGCGGACGTCTAACCGTCTCGAGAGATGGCATGCCAAGACAAGCCCACTCCAATTTCTCTTTCCCGTCAGGCAGCTCCTGCAAAGGACCGCCGCACACGTCAGACAAAATTTGTGTGCAGCGTCTCACAATTTTCCTAGTCCGTCAAGGCAAAACCTTCTTTTGAACCTCATGCAAACAGGCCAACGAAGTGTCTCCCCTAGGGAAACGTTGAGACGCAAAACAACTCAACCCGAATACTGGATTGATGGCCCGAATACTGGATTGATGGCCCACCGTGAGCGTACGGAGGTAGACTTGGCCCTCTGATGAGACAGCAAGCACTGACAACGTCCAACTGCTTGAACACCACCAGAGACAATAACGTATTAGTTTCTCCGCTTTCGCTGCCAGCCGACACACTGAGCAAAAGTTCATGGCTACAGCGCGGCATCAATTGCTTGTCAGTTCAAAGTCATCATCGATATTCCCCCCACTGATCACGTTGCGGTCACCATACTTGAGGTCAGATGTGTAAGGGGCCGCAACGCCTCCAAGAAGCCTCACTCTTCCTTCAGTTTTGGTGCCTATCTCCGTATCATGCTCTGATTCTGATGTCCCTGCCTCGAAGACCAGCTTGTCCCTGACTTCTCGCACCAAAATGTCTGCTCCATCTAGGGAAGAGCCGGTCAAACGGTCCGCCTTGCGGATGCTTCGACCACGTGGTGGTAGCGGGGCTCGGTGCACCGTCCATCGGCAGCCGTCACACGGCCCAGCAACCCCAGCCTGCCTTTCTCGCCCTGTCCAGCACTTCAATTCTGCGAGGTCTCCCCCAAGTGTTACCACCCAGAGCGTTCCGCCCGTCGCATCCTCGCAGGCTCCGCTGCGGTCCAGTGCTGGGCTGCGGCCAACATCCGTGTGTAAGATGTCTGCACCTACATAAATCTTACTGTCAAGGCTACGCGTGGGGTGTCATATGCGTTCGTTGGGGGAGAATAATGCCTGCTGGCCGCTCCGCCTGACGCAACTCCACCCTCTGCACCAATCTCTGGTCGGCCTCGGTGCGTCCATTGCCGCTGCACTTGGTCGTACTCCCAGACATCACCAGACCTCACACGTACCTGCCGCCTCAAAGAGCAATGACTTGGCAATGGATCATCAATCATCAAGGAATAAGTGTCAGTTTACCCGACGGTCCATGAACTCCTGAACCCTGGAAATCAAACGACAGCAATAACTTCTAAACCCGGACATTGTTCACTAAGATTCGGATCACGCCACATGATTTGTTTTAGGGTTTAGGGTTTAGGCCGCACCAGCACACCATCACGACGAACTTTCCTTGCGTCGAGCACCTCCATGACGTCTTCCCCTTTCAATTCTCCCTTCCCACCAGCGCCTTCCCACTGTGGACCCTCGGCCTGTCATTGGATAGGTGACACTCAGCTTCCATCTCCAACTACTGCAGGGACACGGGCTCGGAGGTTTGTCTTAGGTAGCGATTGGCGTCTTTTGCTGGGGACCATTACCTTCGTGCGGTGACTTCCATGGGACAAGTCGGACGACGCAACGTGTGCTTTGCGCCCCCCGTTTCTCATATATGTTTCACTGGCCTCGGCCTGCGGACCTGCAGCCCAATACTCAGCTTCCTTGGTTGCTGCTCTGCGTCCTGCTGTTGGTGGGCTACGTATTTATGAAACATACCTTTGTCATGAGTACAAGAGCCGCATGGTCGACCCAAATCGGTCCACTCGAAGCGATCTGCGTGCATCCACGCCGTTGCACTCACCTGCTCGTTTCCGAACTCAGCGCCCCGAGTCATGTATTGTCCTTCACCATGCCTGCGCTGCCTTGCACTTAGACTTGGCAAGCGCACGCCAAAAGGCCTCACCTCTCGCTGTAATAAGCGACCATCCACCGTGGCCGCAAAGAGGCACTCTGCGCTAACACCACCTTGTGAAGCACGTCCATCTACTTTCGTCACTGCTTGAGCCCCAGGCCTGAGCTTTGCAGGTGCATTACTGTGAGGTACCCACCTGTATCCCATAGGCACATTCAGCCACCCGTGTGAATGCGGTCCATTACACAATGTCAAAGCGTCGGCAGAGATTCGACAGCGACGCATGAGGGTGAACTGGGACCAGAGCGAATCGCCGGTGGCTGTACGCTGGAAAAGATGTCCATCGTTTCCCACTGCGAGGATGCTGCCGCTCGGTGCCGCGGTGAGCGCCTCAAGCTTTCGTCCGGCCGGGCCACGATGAGAAACCCACTTTGGCCTTCGCCAGTGACTGGCGTTCCACCGGTCCAACGTTGGTAGCCGGCCCCCAGGCAGCAGTCGCACACCTGAAGCATGCAGCCATTCATCAGTGCTCGGACAAACAGCGAACCAATGCTGCCAGGAGATCCTTCTGGGGGTATCACTCACCCGCAACCACATTCAACTCCAAGACACTTCCACTCTCACTCATCAGCCAAAGAGAACCGCCGTCACCCACATAGCCCCTCTCGTCCCATGGGGCATGTTGTCCCCACCCGTCATCCGTAGTCGTGGCATTGAATCGAAGCAATCCCGTTACCTGCACCTGCCCCACCCGGCAAATCCCCTCAACCCTATCTTCGATTTGAACAAGGAGCGCTTCAGCCCCAAACCTCTCCCGGGCGGTGGGCCTCATGCCCACCGCCCCTGACCAAATTGGAAGCTGTTCCAACATTGAAAATTCACTCCCCAGCGCTTCATCCCCGCCCAACACCCCGGCCCCAACTCGGCTACCTGTAGCTGCCACTACCTGTTCGCACGCCCACGGTAAGGCCTTCGAGAGGCTAACCACCACCATCACAGAAAAAAACAACACAGGTTTCGTGGGCCCTGTGGCTGCGTTATGAGTCCTGGGCTGACTCGGACCCCCGCTCGGCGGAGGGCTGTGGCTGGCCCCAGAGAGACGCTCCAGCCGCCGAACCATCCTCCGACCCATCGGCGCTGCACTAGCGCACCGTCATCCCTCACAACCAACACACCACCGCCGGTAGGCGCTTCCTTTGCCCCACCGCATATACAATACCACCCCTCCTGCGTGCAGGTCTCGCGCCGCTGCTTCTTGCCTCCATCCTCGGCAATGCGCACGCTGCGTGCGGGTGATACTTGCTTGGGGGGCTTTCCGTGCTCAACCCAGGTGTATCCCTCGCCAGCAACCCGACGAAGCTCTGACATACCTCCCTGCTCAGTGACTGCCACCACAGATCCGAATTCGACAGCTAGACCCAGCCCTGCTGCTACTCGCCCGCCTTCAGGATGCCCGTGCTCTCGCCACTCCCAGCGAGGAGCAGCAACATCTCCTTTTCGCCGCAGCTCTAGCACGCACCCGCCACGGCTCCGCATCATGAATGCAGCAGTACCTTCATGTGCGCCTCCCGCATCCACCACAACGGCGGTCTCTGCTTCAACCTGTCGGCACAAATCCACGCCTCTCTCTTAGTAGAGGCGTCCTGTTCATGCTCACAGTCCCCCGTCACATTCAGGAGATCTGTCGCAGTACACTACACCTGAGTGCCTTGCGGCGGGGGAGGCACGAGGGCCCAGCGGCCTGAAGGGAGGTCGAGCTCTGCAACTCTCTCTCCTCGTTCCAGCACCACCAACACTCGTGACCCCCCCGCTGAGTGACCCGCATCGAGGACCCCCTCAACTCGTAGACCTCCTGGTGACCCATGCTCCTGGCCATCCGCCCCGTTGGTGTCACTGTCTTCATGCGCCCGATGTTTCAACTGAAATGAGACAATCGGAGGTTGACCCCTTGGGGCCTTTCAAGTGTTGTCTCTCAAATTCAACGACAGCCTGAATAGAATTGAGGCTAAGACTCCCCAATTTGCCTTGGACGCAGGCAACACGCCTGCATGCGCACTCTCTTGCCGAGCAGCTGCATGGGCGAAGGCACCCCGAATTCGATCAATGCACCCTTCCGCGCGAACCATACCGATGCGCCGGTTTGTCCAGCCTGGCATCCCCGAGCGACAGTCAGTCGCCCCACCTCCGAGGCCAGGCCGACACTGCATTGCCAAGGAGTGACTGTTCGTTGGACCCAAATGAATCTGCGGAAACGCGGCTCACCTGCCCTTTGCCGAGACCTTCTACACGTCCCGCACCGTCGGCTGTTTCGATGGCGATCCAGATACCACCGGCGAAGCCCCGCGTCGCGCTATGCACCCGCTGTAGCGCAGCCCCTCCCTCATCTTCGCAAACCACAACATCGTCCTCTGCCACATTTCCCAGCACACCGACACATCCTAACAGCCGTATCGCGCCAGCAGGTCGTGGCACCTGCTGCCACTCCCATAGCCCCGAATCCACGGCCGCCGGTTCGGCCGGGGTCGAACCTGCGAAGCGGTCCCTGATTACACCGCCCCTCCGGTTCACCCCCTCCACCAGCACCGCTTCTCCCCGTGCATCGCGCATCTCAATCAATATCAACCCATTGCGCACCAGCAGGACACTTCCCTTCTCTTGTCCCGCACCACACCATCCTTCCAGGCTCTCAGAGTCCTCCAAACCAACCTCACCAAGAGTCTGGCAACGCACATCCCCTTGGACACACCCATGCTGCCTGTCTCTAGTGACCCACCGCCATTGACCTATACTGCCCCAATCGCTGCCTCTTTGTTCCGTGCCATCGAACAACGGAGAGGCAGGTGCGGGGGAGTGCGGAGTCATCGACTCTGGTGGAGGCGCAAGTGAAGCCTGGTTCGGGAATGGCGAAACAGGAAATGCATCCGGAAGTGCCGGTTGCATCTGGATCACCTCAACCGGTACAAGCGCCCGATTCCACTGCATAGGGCAGTAGCACCGCTGGTCAGAGCTTTGGGAATGACATAGTCTGTCTAGGAAGATTGTAGTGCACGTCGCCTCACTATCACCGGGACACACCGTACCTGACTCCAAGGACCAAATGGTCGACTGCGTGGACCCTGTATCACGGATCGCGTGTGCCAACGTGCCTGGCTTTCGTCCCACGCCCACAATTCCCTCGAGTTTTCTTGTTGTGCAATTTTTGAAAGTTCAGATGTTCGTTGTGCGTCAATCCACTCTGATGGTGTTGGCCCATACTTCTGCTGCGAATGTACCTGCGTACGCCATGATTTGAGGTAGCGTACTCAAGCGGCTATCCGAAAGTGGTGCGTGACTTTGTATCCCAGCTTCATGAAACTTGGGGCCAACCTGGCTGAGCCCTACGAGCAACAGCACACACGAACCCATCATTCTCGAGACATGGAACGACTGCATGGTTCGTGGTTGCTTTTCAAGACCATTCTGTAGACCGGGGGTCTCCAGCATCCCTGCTAGGAATGAAGGGTGGGGAGCCCGCCGTCGCTCGACTGCGTCTCCCCTCGTTTGGGCTCACACCACACTCTGCAGAGACCTTCATCAAAAGTAACATGGTGGGAAAAAGTCAATAGAGCGATTTAGAGCTCAGCGGCGACCAACACAGCGCGGGATGGTCACACCCGCTCTCGCGTTTCCGAACAAAGCAGTAACCATTCCCGCAGTTCATGCGTTGCTGATCTGCAAGCCTACTGTCCGTTTACAATTGGATTCGTTAAGCCTAGAGGGCGCTTCCCGATTCCCTGAAGCCACCGGCTGCTGATTTGGAACAGCCCGGGGGTCTGTGGCGAGCTCCAAGTGAGCATTCTCTGGTTGCTCAGGTCAAATTTTACAACGATCATCATTGGATGGGAGAATCGCAAGGTTTTTGGAGCGCGAATACCCCGGTTGGTGACCGATCCTTTAGATTTTTTCCCCAGAACACGCACGCACTTCAAAAACAGAGAGCGCCCTTGGCAATGATTCCGTTGAACTTCCGCACTCAGTTCTGTCCAAACCCAATGCGATATTCCTCACTTCTTTGGATGGTTATAGCTGTATGGTCCTTGTGGACGGGACAACGTCATTTCCGACTGAGCCACTTATTGATCTTTGGGTCTGCAGGAAGCTGCACACTCGCAGGTGGGTGCAGCTTCGCAGCGCACCAGGGAAATGGATCCACCCCGACGTCCTGGTGTTGCCCCCCCTTGGATCAAGAAGCATGACCGCACCATGTACCTGAGTAAGAAACAATCTCCAACAACGAAACCTCCTGACTTGTCGCCGCCTGCGGCTCTAACCAGGAATGGAGACTCCGCACAGCTGGAATCGACTAGCGCCAGAGCGGGCGCGCAGAAAGCTGGAGCGGCGAGTCGCGCCCGAGCCGCCTGAAGCAGCGCTAAGAGAGAATTTCGTGCGCGATACGTTCGCAAGCGTGGCAGACATGGGTGGGCACATGAAGCGTGAGGATCTCGAATATGCGCTGAATCGTGCTGGTTTACGGCCCACTGAAATCCAATTGCAAAGTCTGTGGGACCGTATGGATGCGAACCGGGATGGACGCGCCTCTCTGATCGACTTTGTACGCGAGTGTGGGGAGGTGTTGGCTGCCGCCGCTTTTCCACGCCGCGAGTGTGCGCTTGGCCTGCAGGGCCATGAAATAGCCCCGCTTGAGCTGGCAACAATTGATCACATTCCCGCGTACCGTTCTAAAGAGTCGCACGAGCAACGTCTTGCAGCGTTGCGAGAAGAAACGCTTGAATTGGTTGCGGAAAAGGAAGGAATGGTAGCACGAATCGAGTGTCTGTTTGCAGCGCAAGGCGTGCGCGACATGGAGCTCGAGGCGCTAAGATCTAAGCAGGACCAGACGGCGGAGCTTGAGCGAGAGCTGGCAGCTGCACGTGGCAAGAAAGTGGAGTTACAGGTAGCGCACAAGGAAGTACTGGAGGAGAATGTGATGCTGCGCCGACGAGTCACGGCGCTTGGGGGCGACATCGGGGATTTACCGCACCAACGCTCAGCTTTTTCGGAAGAGCAGGAGGCTGTACTTCTAGAACTTCAGGCCCAGGTAATTTTCGTTTTAGTCACCGCACGTTGGGCGTATGTTTCATACCGCGACGTGCGCACTGCAATGCACGAATGCGCCATCATATCTGTTGCCAGATGTTGAAAAGTGTGATGGTGCGCGCCTGCAGGTGCGCGAGCTGTCGATCGGCGATGAGCGGTACCACAGGCTAGAGGAGCGGGTCGAGGCGCTCACCAGGGACAAAACATCCTTGCTTGACCGCTGCGAGGTTCAACCATTCAAATCCTACCCCGTCAGCAGCACAAAACCGCCCCATGCGTGTCCGCAGCAGCAGGATTCGAGACAAGATCACCCCCTTTGCAACGTGGACAGGCGTCGGAGACGCTGCTGTCTTCTGTACTGCAGTTGAACCAGTCTTTAGTTCCGCGGCACCAGGCGTGCGAGGAGAAGCTAGCGGCAACACGACAGGAGGAGCTCAAGGCAAAGCGGGAACGCGATTCGGGGAACTTTCTGTCGGCGGCCTTGCGCGCCCGCATTTTGGAGCTAGAGACACTTGTGCACCACGCAGCCGCTCTCTTGCCGACCATTGGACACGTTGAAAAGAGTGCTGAAGAAGTATCAAGTACCGTGGCACATGATCACGAACGTCAGACAGATCAATTTGGCTCGAGCGCACATTGTGACTCCTCGAGTGACCCCTGTCAGACTCCAGAGGCTTCACCACCAGTCAGTGAAGGTCGCGGTGCCGAGACTCGACTTCGGTTATGGGTCATTGCTATGAATGCCAATGGTGGTGTGGACTTGAAATCGAGAAGGGTTGCCCAAGAGACACGAAGCAGTGTCGATGAGCCTTCGGACAAATCTCAATATCGCGACAAGGGTGATGAAGACGAAGACGGGACTTTGGAGACCTTGCAAGTGAGCTTGCGGATAGCAGAGCGTCACGTAGCTGCTCTCGCTGAAGCAAACCGCACCATGTTTCAAGCATTGATGGGGGCTCTCCTCGCAAGAGGTCCGAGTGGTGGCGGTGGCAACAGCAATGGACGAGCGGAGCGAGGCCTGCGTTCAAGTGACGAGAGTGAGATTGCGTATGCTCGAGCGAGCGATGCTGGAATCTTCAACCAAATGATGGAGCGAAAGGTGGGACCAGGTAGCCGGAATGAAAAGCGCCCACTTTGGTTATTCAAGGTGAGCTCGCTTTCTGGGGCTTCTGGCGTACTCCCTGCATCTTGTCGATTGTCTGTAAGGCTGCCATGTATTATAGCCAGTGTCTGAGATGTGAATTGAACCGAAGGACACGGGAGTAACGGACATGGCTCGCGAGCTCGATGGAGTCGTGTGTGCTCCCGCACGACCGGCATTCGGAGATCTGACAAATGAAGCCATCGCGCAGTGGCTTCAAGTTCCATCCATCCCTGCTTTGCTGACCCGCCCGCTTCCTTGCAGCTGTGAGGCTCTGTTCGGCTGAACTTGCGCGCTGAGATCGCAGGAATTTCGTGTCCGCCTGCGGCAGTCTTCTGTGCGATTTTTGGCTGCTCAAGATTCAACGGTCCGGCTCCCCCTTCTGTCTCAGTCAAAGGACAGGCATCGTCAAGGTTCCAACTGCGGTGACGCTTCTGCAGGTACTTGGTGCTGAGTTGTACACGAAGGTAGCATTCGACAAGCTCATGAAGCGGGCGTCAGCAATTACCGACGACATGCTACAAGAAGCTCGAACACTCCGCACTGGTGCTAATGGCTCGAATGAACTTGCCCATCAGGTGCCCTTGACCTGGAGCCCCTCAGCCCGCCCGAAACAAAAACGCTTTCTCAAAATTGGTTGTCACGACCAATTCCACGCTCTAATTACCGAGTCGGCATTGCACGATCCCCCCAACTGGCAGCTATCGCTTCTGCTCGAGGACATGGTCGAGTCCATCGCAAGAATGAATTCACTCGCAGGAATCGTGCATCAAATCATGCTCCGCCGTATCACCAAGCTTCAGGAGGGAGTCGAAACGGACCCTTCTGGCAACACTGCGTGGCTCAGCAGCACCATAAATGCTACAGGTGAGCAGATTCGTAGACCTTCTCCCAAGTGCTGATTCTAATGGCAATTTGTCTCGTGAGTAGCGGGGAACTCAAGCGGTTGCATGTTTCGTTGCAGGAAATAAAATGCGAGAGGGGGCTGAAGAGTCCCTGGCCAACCTTGTTTCTCTCTCGGGTCTGATGGGCGAGCTAGCGGCAGGCGTGGGTGGTGGGCGTGAAACAGGGGTGCTGCACTCGAGCCCGAATGTCTAGATTCCTGAAAGACCACCATGTTCTTGCCTCCAGGGCAGAAACGTGCTGCGAATTTGTCAGCAACCAGCGTCAATGCACGGTCGTGGTTTTGCAGGGCGAGGCAGAGGCTGAAAGGATCAAGGAACTTCTCAAAGAGCTCGAGCATTCGATGGCGGAAGGTCAGGCGCTACAAGCGGGCGGTGACCATCGAATGAGTGCAAGCAAAAAGGACTCCAAGACTCCAGGCGCCCAGATGCACCGCCAGCAAGTTGAGCCTTGCCACAACTCGCGCCATCTTGCCGTGTGGTGCCCTGCCTTCATCTAATGCGATCTTGTGGACAGGCTGCTGTTAGACACAACACGCTCTTTGGCATTATGACAGCCCGCCTCACGGACGCAACAGCGTCAGCTGATTCGCACTTCTCTTGACTAGCGGCCTTTTGTAGGAGTCTTACCATGATTCTTCATTATCTGGCAACTGCTGGCGCGCCGCGCAACATAACGGACTGACAGAAATGTGCTGAAAAATTGCAAAGAACCCACGCCTTGAACTCTGCATCCGCTGGATTTTAAGAGAGCTAGCTTGGTGGATTCCACCAGCGCGGGGCGCTGGAATGCACCCGGGGGCCTATCGTTGTCAAGGCAATCGTACTTGGACCTCCTCGGGGTGCCTTAGTCAGCACCGCGAAGGTCGCCAACCTTCGTGGCAGCCTGGGTGCCAACAACCTTGGAGGACGAGTAGTCTTCGGCCTGGCCTGCAGCCTTCTTTTCGTTTATGCGGTCCAGAATCCATGGAGCTGTCTTCTCAAGACCTTCGCGAAGCGAGATCGACGGTGCCCAGCCAAGGACCTGCTTGATAAGATCATTGTTGGAGTTACGCCCACGCACACCTTCTGGCCCCGGGATGTGGTTGATCGGCATCTTGCCCTTGCACCCGAGTTTCCCAGCTATGTCCATGGCCATGTCCGCCATTGCGTTCATTGAAACCATCTCATCCGACCTGTGCCACATGTATGCCCCCAGGGCCTGTGGATGAGAAGGACTGGAGGTGCGCACAGGTGCATAATCGGAACAGCGGTGCAGAAAACCGCGTTCATGGGCGTGTGAAATAATGAAGGGGAAAGCACCCAACGTTGAGCGGTTCCTTATAGTCAGACGCCATGACGCGGTAAAGACCTTCCACTGCATCATCAACATAGCAGAACGAACGTGTCTGCATGCCGTCACCCCACATCTCAAACGAATCCGTTGAAGTGAGTGCCTTGCGAAGGAAAGCTGCGGGCGCCTTCTCACGTCCACCGTGCCAAGTGCCGTGCGGGCCGTAGATGTTGTGGAAGCGCACCTTCCGTCATCGCACGCTCAGACGAAACCAGTGATTCAAAAGGAAATGCGCCTGAGATCATGTGTTACAAAAATTCCTGGGCCGACACGGGGATAAATAAATAGACGACTCTCCAGGGGGAGATTACAATGCGGAAGGCCATGTCTGGATTGTCCACACCGTACCAACGGCAGCACTCTTCAGACACGATCTTTTCCAGACCGTATGCATCCTGATCACCCTCAAAAAGTCAGCACGTCAATCCACAACCAGTCAAAGGCTTCTGCCAAAGCAAGAGTGTGCCTCGTCGTATCGCTTGCCCCCGGTACATAGGGTGTATCTTCTCAGCCACGAGTGAAGGATCATGAAGGGCCGAATTTCCTGGGGGTGCGCAGGCCAAGCGTCCGATTCACGCAGACCGGGGTTCGAGGGATCCAGTTGCTTGTGTTCAGGGTAGATGCATGCCGATGAAGTGTACAACAAGCGTTTCACCTTCCGGAGCGTGGAGGCCGCGTCACTCAATGAAATAAAAATGAATGGCTTTCGCACGCGAGAAAATGTCAACCCTATTGTCGGGGAAGACCTTATGCTGACGCGCGGCCTCAACCATATTGAAAGAAATCATGGTGTTGTTGTAGAGGATACGAGAATGGTTCGACTGAATGAAGCCCATGCCTCCCATGTCTGCCGCAAGCATATATACCCAGTCGACTCCCTGGCACACTTTCAGACAATTGTCGAGAGAGCGAAGGTCCAACAGGTGGAATTCGTCGCAGAAGTCCTTCTGCGAAACCCAGACACCGCGGTCCGCAAAGGCGCTCACGTCAGCGAAAGCGAGAGAGAAACACGGCATCCAACTCCTATTTTCAGATGATTTCAGTGTCAAAATTGTGCACCGGGCACAAACCTCCTCGAAGTACTCTTGCTTTTTCCAGTCGGCACCGATAACCTTGTAACCATCCTTCTTGAGCCGCACTCCAAGATGCGCCTGAAATCGTACGTCGACAGTTTAGCTTTCAAGAGTGGGAATTCAATCACCAAATGCTGTGTGATGGGAGCATACATTCGAATGGCCTAAAGTCAGAATGGGCAATCTGCTTAGTTAAAAGCCCCTCGCACATGTTGGCGTTCAACTTCACTAAGCTTTTCTGATTCGGCAAGCTCTCTACGCCTGCCAAGCATTTTGCAGGGTCACGTGACAACGTTGCCTGCCCCGAACAGTAGACAATGGCCACTCGGCTTGGAGTCGAAATCAATGGAGCAGGTACCATAAAGGCGCACCAAACCTACACACTGCTAAATCTGCCAACACTCGTGCGCGCCAATGCAGTGCTTATGCTTCTAGGTCAATCTTGCTGCGCCATGCTGATCACGGATATGAGGTCTCGGGCCAGCGTGATTTGGTGAGTGGCTGTGTGGAATCTGTTGTGCAGAAAAGAGCGCGCATGTAGAGCACACGTCGCAGGTCAGGCACTTACTCCGATGAAGCCGCCGGCCCCGCAGACGAGAACAGTGATGTCGGAGTTGCCCATGGTCGAGATCCTCCCTTGCGTGAAGAAAGTGAGGCCGCCGCCTTTTATGTCACGCGAAGTGTGAACAGCTTCATCCGCTTTTGGCATCAAGTTGACAACGAATCCAGTGCGCGACAATGGTGGACACACTAAGCCCTTGTGAGGCTTTTCCTGCTCGCGTGTCACCTTAAAGCACCGATGTACTCTACTCTGCCAGTGATTGGCACTGACCCCGTGCGAATGAGCATGCACGCCGGCGAAGCGCTCGCTGGTGGGCACATGGAAGGCAAGCAAGAAGCACGGAGCTGTCCTGACAGGCGGAAGTCAGGAGGGAGGGGGTTCCGAGGCCTATTTTGTAGAAGTTTTATCCGCAAGCCTGATCAAGAAGTGCAACATCTGAATGGTCGTGTTGTACAGCCGGCTACGCGCAGTCCTAGAGTTGACGCAACCGCACGGAACTCTTTGGCACATACGCGGAGTGTTCACCCTCATGGGGTCCTTGAAGGCCGAAGCGATGACAGAAAAATTCCTCCCAACCTTGGGGAAAGGAAGCAGTCAAGCGATGCAAGACTTCGTCGTTTCATGCCGTCCTTCGCACTTGTACGGTGAATTCGATGCTCAGAGACACCGCGACCCCCTCTCTCGTTTACAGCAAACCTCGCTCAAGCGCTTTGCAAGGCAGGTCTATAAGGAGGATTTTCACTGAATTGGGACGCCTTCCAGTGCAGGTTGTCCCACTTCTGCCAAAACATATGCACCTGGCTAAAAGAAGAGAGTGTGCAGTCTAAACACTTCACTGCCCGGCACAGTCTCTCCGGATGCATCTGACACGTGTATTGCTAGGGCATCAATGACCAGCGCGTCAGTCAGATAAGAGAGAAGGAGACAGGATTGGTCATTCCTACTCCTCCGCCTGGAATGGAAACACGCTTGAAGTCGAGCTCATTGCTCCTCAGGTCATCCCCAGCGCGCGCCATCACGCGTGTAGAACGGAAAAAGAACTGAGAGAGAACTTGCTCTCGAAGGATGTAAATCGTATTGGCCTCATCAATTTTCAGCTTGCGAGTGGACATCTGTATTTCTTGAGATTGCAGGTCACGTGCGGCACGTGCCAAGAACTCTAGTGAGCATTCTTCGGCTTCTCTCGACTGCAGTCTTTGGGCTCGAAGGGCTGTGCGTGAACCTCTAACAGTCGCTGTGCGTGCGACTTTCCACACCCCCACCTCCCTCTGCTGGATTTTCAATACAAACACTTTGCGGGTATGAAATCACACACTATGGCTGTGTCACGCAAACGATTGCTGCTACTCGGCGGAATTACGCGTATCAACTATCGCGGAGGGTCCACAGAGATTTGCCAGACGTACTTCCATGTGGTGTAACACGTCGTCTCCCATTGAATCGACTGCAGGCACCGTGTTGCCTTTCGCCTGCCGAGAGAGATGCGTTCGAATGAACTCGAATGAGTAGAGTTCACAATCCGATGCAAAACACCGATGGGCCCTGAGTCAACCCGCAACCCTAACGAAGCCACCGAGTTGCAGCAAGATCATGCCCACAAGCTATTGCTGGCTACACGACCTGACCGAAGGATTGTGCTTCGTTTGCGATTGCCTCGAGGACCCCAGTAACAGCGGGCTCCAGCTGCATGACCACCGTAAGAGTTCTGCTCAGAGCGCGCACGTGACAACACGTCACAACAGAACGTGCCCGCAAATCACAACTATAATCATTTCAGCAGCAACGAGACAACTCAGCGCCAAGGCAAGTTCTCACGTTGCGAGGCCAATGAGTTTGCCCGATCGCAGACCCTGCTTGAAGCCCTCCTTGAAACCGTCCCCAAATCCTTCTTGAAGAGAATCCTCGCGAGCTTGGGCCAACGTCTCTTTGTAGCCTTCCTGTGCAGCACCAAAATGATCAGCAGGGTGAGCACACCATGAGCAAAAGACTCACAAGACACGGGTCAACTGCGCTAAGCGAATCCCACGAAAAGGCCTCCGACCTTCCAGTGTTTGCTCCGTGCTTGCTGCTCTTCGCGTACCGACATTTCCTCGCGTTTTGTTCCAGGAGACTCACCCTCGTCGGAATCCGAAGCCCAGACATCATCGCCGACCCCACTGCAAAGGAATCATTCCAAAATTCATGTTGGATGGATTCGTCTGTCGCGAAACTAGATGGCTGTATTCCTGAAAGTCGGTCTACTCTGAAGCAAGGGCACTCCAGCGAGACAGGTCCTCGGTAGTGGCTCAGGTCTCATTTGGGACTGGCTTGACCTGTTCCTATGTGCCGCCGATGAATGGTCGCCGTGCGAGTCGTTCACTCGGACTGAGGCCCCTGACATCATCCCGGAAGCACAGCGATATCTGTCTATTACTGCTGGGGAACTCCGAAGTGATCCTCAATAGGTGTGAAGGTGAGGGCTGTGAAGGTGAGGCTGCGAGCACGCCAACACACGCCAACACACGCCCGTGTGTTGGCATCACTCGTGTCCGGGAGTGACAAGGTCATCAAACTTTCCAGGAAGGAGGGAATAAAGCGCCCACGATTCATGTGGACGAGTCAGAAGCGCGCGTCGCTTCTGGCGGCGATTTTTACTGTCCTCGGAGTAGCGGAGCCCTTCGTGATTCCTGCACGGCTTGGTGTCTACGCGAAGAGAAAGTGCACGTTTGAGGGGGGCACCTGGGAGAACTCGAAGGGGTTCATCCTGCGCCGGAAAAGAACATTGGTTGGCGCGTTTGCTCTACACACGGGAAGGTATTCGGAGAGCTCGCATCGCGCAATCCGGCCCGGGGAAGACCCATTCGCAGCTCGATTCAGGCAAATCCAGCGCCCATGGGCCATGAAAATTCAAATACCGACAACTCCGCTGCCCTTAGAACGTGGTCTTTCTGCTGAAAGTGAACTCGAATGGTTGCGTGCGGGCTTTCAACAGTTCCTTGGGAATCGAATTGAGGTGGTGTGCACCAGACTTCTTTTCCGCGCTCGTCCTACTTCTCCATGTGAGCGATTTCATATCACATGCCATTTTGTTGCTCCGAACACCAGAGGACTATATTCATGACCCGCCACTACACAGGAAAGCGGTGGCCTTGAAGAAACCTCTCTGGAAAAAGAGTTGAAGGACTTGTGGGCCAATGCTCTGCTTTTCGACTCCGACAATGAGGAACATGAGCAGTGGCTGCTAGGGAATGCTGCGAGGGGCGGACAGGCTTGGCCACCTCGGTCACTGCTAGTTGCAGTCGCTGAGTTGCTCCAGGTGATTCTTCTTGACAGGGAGTCAGGAGCAGCCTTGCGCAGGCTGTCGTGTAAAGTTAGTGAGCGGAGGGATTTTCAAATCATGACACTGCAGGTGCGAATTGAATGCTATGGTTTCGAGGAAGACGTACTGTCCAAGTCATTCCATCTCGATGTCTTCGAACCGGTCTGCAAGGTAACGCTCAGATCCGGTCCCCGAGCGTAGCAGAAAACGCGCCTGCGCTGTGCCGAAGAATTTAGCTCCCCTGTTCTGAGCTGTTGGGCCCCGGTGAATTCCTCAAAAACAATGAAATCACTGCTTGTTTTTGCTTGTAGGAAGAAGCTCGTGTGTCTGTATACCTCTTCGCTAGGCAGGCTCGTCGCCCTTACATCTGTATCGTTTTGGGTGTCACTATTGTGCGCTTGTGTTGTTAAAGACGCCCTTAAAGTCATCACTATTCTTCAGAGACAATTCTACGGTGCATTTGTCACCGGATCGACGAAATTTATGGGTCACCACAATGCGGAACCTTACAAGGGAGGTCAGTTGTGGGTGTTTTTTGACCTCGAGGCTACGGGGCTGGACCCCTTGTCAGATCATGTCACCCAGCTTGCCTCGTCAGCCTACTTCACCAATGTCAGTCAGCCTTTCTCCGCACTTCATGATGAATTGAGCAACCCAGATCTGTGTTCCTGCGAAATTTTCTGACGGAATTTTCGTTTCCAGGAGGCATCTCCCGACTTCGCGATTCAGAGGGGGGAATTCTCATGCCGTGTTCGCCCCGGAGTCCCAGTGTCATCCGGTGCTCAAGCTGTCACAGGCATCGGCACAGAGGCACTTGCTGGCTATGGCAAATTTTCAGAGCAGGTCACAAATCAGTTTGCTTTCAGACGCTCGTTTCAATCTCATATGGGACACACCATGGGACGCGGGGCTCTCAGAACCGCCCAATACTGACTCGCAAAGCCTGTTGCAGTGCATGAGCAGGATCCAACGAAGTAACTCATTTTCGATCCCAGATACCGCAATTTTTGGCGTGGCTTCAAGCTCTTCGGCAGTCCCACCCCGGAGCGAAGCTCATTCTAGCTGCGCATAATGGCTTTCGCTACGACTTTCCGATGTTCGCAGAGGTAAAACGGTTCTGTGCAATTTCGTCCTAGAGCTGATCCGAGGTGTTTCCCGACGTTTACCAATTTACACCTTTTTGCAGGAGCTACTGCGACACAAACTTGTGCAGCCCGACCACTCGACTTCTTCGTCTACCTGCGTGATCGGTAGCGCTGTAGTTTGGGACTCGCTTCCATTTTTCAGGGCGCAGGGGCACCCTATTTGTCGCCTCGGCGCGCTCTTTGAGGATCGGTGCATCTCGCCTCCCAGATGAGGAGTGACCTGCTATCTTATCTCTAGTGGACATGCTTAATGAGGACGTAGTTCCTGCTAGTCAAAGTTCATGATGGGGTTCCGTGGCACTACGGATTTGGTGCCGTTTGAGCGACTGTGAGCACGTTTTTTTGACGTGTTGGATCCAGGTTTGGGCGACCAATCGAACAAGCACACGATGCGCGGTGAATTACCGGATGAATTGCCTGTTTTGCACTGCTAACACTGAGGGGTAGAATGTGTCCATTTGCTGCGCTGCGCATTCGACTTAGGGCCATGGGCGCGCTCACACATCCTTTCACAGAGCGGACACGCGCGCGCTTGCACGACTTGTCTTGGCGCCTGTTACTTCGGCAGTTGATTCGCAAGAAGGTGAGAGACGCTTCTTGTGCTTGCTGCAGGGCCATGCACGTTGAATGACCCCGGCTGAGGATATGGAATCCGACGGGCAGATTCCATGTCTTATGCAAGTGAATTACCTCGTAACAAAATGGACAGTGGGGAGTTGCTAAAAACCAATTCGGGGCGGCTCGAGGCTCTCCTGCGCCACGTTAGAGTTTATGGAAGCAACATTTGGAATGTACACTCAGAGTTGGCACGTGAAAGGTGTCCGGTGCAGGTGTGTTTGTAACAATCACTCAAATCGCGCCTTCGATGCATGACGGTCCCCTGTTAGACGAGCCTATCAATCTTGATTTCAGTCATGCTTGGTTGTTACATGAAACATCTGTACTTGCAGAAGGGGGCGATGCGACAGCTCTTGGTTATCTCGGCATTTCCCACGAGCGGTCCTGCGTCCGGCGGCACGGTTGAATCCCATCCGCAGCGGGGATCGATCCTGGCCTTTCTGCTTCTTATTGCATTTGTTTTGGTCAGCACGCAAGAACACTCAAAGTGAGATGATGATAGGTTGTGAATCTCATCCTTGCGAATCTATCGCCGGTCCCTCCTTCCCACGTCTCCGCTTCTCTTTCCCTCGAGCCTGAGACTGCTGGCGCATCGATGGTGGTGCTCGCCCCGAGTCAGGTATCCCACATTTCTCAGCACGAGCTCGCAGCAAACAACTTCATGGAGACCATGCTGGAGGGGCTCAGTTACGTATCGATCAAGATGCCTCCGTGTCCAGCGGACTTCTGGCAAGAGCAGGGCGGAAAGGTACTCGTACGCGTTTGGGACGAAAGATTTAAGAGTTTGGGTGCCAAAGTCGAGTTTGAATACAATGCATGAATGCGTCCTACTTCTGCTTGTTTTTGGAGAGACACCGGTACGGCCTTCTTTTTTGCCCAGCCCGCTTTGATAGTGCCTGTTTTGGACACGCTCATCTGGTCCAGAGAGCGAGCGAGCGGATGTGACATAGACAATGTTTACGATGACGCTAAGTTTGCCCATTCTGATGCCCCGTTGCATGCCCATGCTCCTACCCTCGTGGGTCACGCGTGTTGACATGTCTCGTACTGGGGACACGGAAATCTGACCGTTTGCGGCCACTGCACCTAAATTCTGTATTATCGCCCACGCCCTCTCAATACTGTCGATTTGATCCCACTCTCTGAACTTCACACGCTTGCCTCCCACTGGAACCGATACGGCGAAAGAAAGGGGACGTGCACGATCCGGAATCTCTAGAGATCCCCGACCTGGTGTTGAGCGGGGACCAGCGCGTATTCGCTGACGGGGACGTCAGCGAATACGCGCATCGCAAGCAGACAGACGAGGGTAACCAGGATCAGCAGCAGCATGTTGTTGATCGGCGACGTCGTCGACTTCGCGTCTGTCACAAACATACCCTGCTCAGCCGAATCTTTCTCGCCAACTTTCGACCGCGCCTGCAGCTGCTTGAACTTTTCCTGTCCCAAACAGACCCAGTTAGCGACGCAGCCTGGCCTCTTGCATTCGTCTAGGGCACCACAGTTGAGCAAGATTGCCAATCATTTGACACGTCGCCCGCTCCCACGTGCGCGGGCACCAACAAAACTTGTATAAATCGGACACGCCTGCAATTCCTCGAGCGCGCGCAGAGTGTCCCTATTGTTGGCTTTTTCATCTGACAGCTCCCGCTCCAGCGCCAAAGCTCTATCCTTTGCATCCTTTGCATCCTTTGCCTGCAGCGAGACGGATAGTCAACCCTCCTTTCCGGTGAACAGCGACAGAAAAACGATCGATTCGCAACGCACCAGCTTTTCGGACAGCCGTTTCTCTGCAGCAAGCCTGTCTTGTAACCCCACATCTTCCCCCTTTCCCGTCGCAAAATGGGTGTTCGACCACGCTTCGCTCCTGTTCGGCAGCTGTTATATTTGGGCTGTGTTGCAGCTCGGGCCACAGTGGGCAGAGCCCATGCACGATGCAGCGCGCAGAGGGTCAGAGACCACTTGGGCGCGCAGTATACCCGGCGACGGGCTTGAGTGGAGAGACCTCCTGCACCGTCGCGAGCGGCCGGTCTGCAGGAAACTCAAATGTGCAAACAAGACGCTGATCAACGATCTCACTCTTGTCAACATCGTCAAAAACGGCTTTTGGGTCTGGTGCAGGCCCGCCACCCCCGATCTTCGCTCCTTGGATCAGAAACTTATCCTTTGGAGCCTGGCTTGCCAGCGGGAGCTCCTTGAGGGGCTGCATCACGATCGTTACCTGCATTATGGCCACATCTTCAGGGCAGCCGATTCGACGTACCGGGTAGTGCACTACGCCCATCACGAGAGCTCGGTCGGGCTGGTTCGTGAGGTGAGCAAGAGGTACACTTGTGGCTCGGGTGGAACACACCTCGACAGATTCGTGCGGTGGGACAACCGAGCAATTAGGGCGAACACAATATCTCTTGGGCGCAGTTGTCTGCAAATCGAAGGGCGAAGAGTCAATAATCCAATCACGAAAACGGCAAACGAGGTCCCCCGACGCTCACCAAGCCCGTGTATCAGTTATGAAGGGATACACGGCGAGAGTACTATCCCACTAATGGCACGTTTCATCCTAACCGTGCAGAATCAGAAGTTGGGCCTGCATGTGGTCTCAGCGGAAGCATGGGGACGAAGACTGTCCTGAGGCCGAGGTTGACCCAGGGCGGCTGATGCTGACCCAGGTCAGCGCATGGACTGATTAAGCACGGGGTAACGGACTGCTCGTACACCCTTCATGTAGCATAATTCGAGGTACTATCATTCCTACGCCAGCACATGCCAAACGCCCACGGGGGGAGGGTTCATATGATGCGAATCTAACCTTGACTTTGAACGCCACTGCAGTATCGTTGTTGTTTCTCAGTTTCAGGACTCGCTCGAGCGTCTTTCCGACCACAACTAGGGGATCCGAAATCACATAAGTGCACCAAAATTATGGAAAAGGCAGAGCTGAAATTGGCTTCGTTGCGCGCGACTTGTGTAAGCTACGTTTTCACCCTGCACCCGAATGCTGCAGAAGAAAGGCGCAGCTTGGTGCCAGCCAAAATTGGCAACGGCGAGGTAGAAGCACACACAAACCACAAGTATTTTGGTCAGTTCGGACAGGGATATCACGTTCGAATTTGATCTCGTTAGCCGGAAACACCTCCAGCAGGGGCACCATAGCGCCCGCTGCTTCAGAGAGGTGAACTCCGTCCACTCAAAATGTCGCGCTGAATTCAATTTTAA
>ENA-UOXV01001775-UOXV01001775.1-marine-metagenome-genome-assembly--contig:-NODE-1775-length-29392-cov-48.293111_pt1 | contig 29392 bp, 24 predicted proteins | sample MGYA00238165_ERZ766961 | MGnify/ENA primary metagenome ERZ766961 (study PRJEB28924, sample SAMN03173240) | marine metagenome | biome: Marine; feature: Water; material: Subsurface seawater | place: North... | reverse complement strand
TTCATTACTTTTAATTTCATTACCAAATATATTTTGTCAAGAAAATACACGTATTCAAATTGATAGCGCTGGTTTTTTTGAAAAGGATGATAAAAAGTTTACAAAAGCTACAGTTTTAACAAGAGATAATAAAAATAAAGTCAAAATATCTCATGATGGTGTTGATATGTGGTGTAACCAAGCTTTCTTCTATGAAAACAGAAATTACATCGAAGCATATGGAGATGTTGTTCTTAAACAAGGTGATACAATTAATTTAAACTCTCAGTATTTAGAATATGATGGGGATACAAAAATCGCATTTGCTAGTGGTAAAGTAAAACTATCAGAACCTAATTCTGTTTTATTTACTGACTCACTCTATTTTGACAGGAATAAACAAGAAGCATTTTACAATAATTATGGAAGGGTTATTAAAGAAAAACAAGATACAATTGACAGTAAAATTGGCAATTACTTATTAGAAAACAAAAAATATGAATTTAAAATCAATGTATTACTTAAAAACCCTAAATATAAAATAAACACACCCAGACTAGATTTTTATACCGAAAATGGTCATGCTTATTTTTATGGTCCAACAGAAATAAAAAGTAAGGAATCTAACATCTTTTGTGAATTAGGTTATTACAATACCAATAATGACACTGGATACTTCATTAAAGAAGCCAAAGTCGATTTTAACAACACTACGATTCTAGCTGACAGTATATATTTTAATAGAAATTTAAATTTTGCATCTGCAACAAATAATATTAAAATTATAGATACTATTAATGAAAATATAACAAAAGGTAATTATGCAGAAATATTCAAGAATAAAGATTCTATGTTTATAACTAAACGTGCTATAATTGCTTCTAAACAAAATAAAGATTCTCTATATATTCATAGCGATACAATTTTAATAACTGGAAATGAAGAAAATAGGGTAATTAGAGCTTTTAAAAATGCTAGAATATTCAAGCAAGATTTAAGTGGTAGAGCAGATTCAATTCATTATGATAAATCTAAAGGATTAGCTCAATTTATAAATATTAATAAAAAACTAGATTTATCATTCACAAAGTCTAAAAAACCAATATTATTTAATTTTAACAATCAAATCACTGGGGATACTATAATTTTGAAGTTTGAAAAAACCACAAATAAAATTGATTCTTTGATAGTTTTTAATAATGCTTTTATTATCGAAAAAGACACTTTAGGAACAGGCTTTAATCAAATTTCTGGAAAATTATTGCAAGGAAAATTTTATGACAATGAATTAAAAACAATAGATATTATTAAAAATGCAGAATCTATTTACTATTTAAGAAATGATAAAAAAGAATTAGTCACCATTGATAAATCTAAATCTGCCAAATTAAAAATATTTTTTAAGTTAACCGAAATTGAAAAGATCCAAAAAATTAATCAAATAGATGGAAAAACATATCCAGAAGAAGAATTTACTGAAAATATACAATTATTAAAAGGCTTTAATAATCGGCTTAATGAAAAGATCTTATCAATTAATGAGCTTTTTAAACTAGAAAAAGAATAAAAATAAAAAAAGAATTTCACAAATATCAAGCTCAAGTAACCCCGCACCCTCTGGAAATAGAAGTTAAGAAAGCTATTGGTTGTTATATTTACGATTGTAATAATAAAAAATATTTAGATTTTATAGCCGGAGTTTCTGCTTGTAGTTTAGGGCATTGTCACCCTAAAGTGATTGAAGCAATTAAAAAACAACTCGACGAATATCTACATGTAATGGTATATGGTGAATTTATACTTAAACCTGCTGTTGATTTAACTAAATTATTATCACAACATTTACCAGTTGAATTAGATTCGACATACTTGACTAATTCTGGTACAGAAGCAATTGAAGGTGCTATAAAATTAGCAAGAAGGTATACAGGAAGGAAAGAAATAATTGGAGCAAATAATGCCTATCACGGAAGTACATTAGGAGCTCTAACCCTAATGGGTAAAATAGAAAACAGAAAACCTTTTGAGCCATTAATACCAGAAATGAATTTTATAAACTTTAATAACCTAAATGATATTAAAAAAATCACTTTCAAAACTGCTGGAGTAATTTTAGAAACTATTCAAGGTGCAGCAGGTTTCATTGAACCTGAGAAGGACTATCTAAAATTAGTTAGCCAAAAGTGTAAAGAGGTTGGAGCATTACTAATATTAGATGAAATTCAACCTGGAATAGGTCGTACAGGTAAATTATTTGGATTTGAAAACTATAATTGTATTCCAGATATAATAGTAACTGGAAAAGGACTTGGTGGCGGAATGCCTATTGGGGCATTTATTAGCTCAAATAAAATTATGAATACAATTAGTAATAACCCAAAATTAGGTCATATTACTACTTTCGGTGGTAATGCAGTTATAGCAGCTTCTGCCTATCAAACATTAAAAATAATCACAGAATCGAGTTTAATGAAGCAAACATTAAGCAAAGAAATTTTAATTAGAAACAAATTAAAGCATCCTCTAATAAAAGAAATAAGAGGAAAAGGATTAATGTTAGCAATGATTCTAAAGAGTCCAGAAATAGCAGATAAATTAGTTATTAAATGTAAAGAAAATGGTCTACTGCTATTTTGGTTGTTAATAGAAAAAAGAGCCGTTAGAATTACACCTCCACTTACAATAAGCACAAAAGAAATTTTAATAGGATGTAATATAATTATTGAGCAACTAGAAAATTTATCTGAAAGTGTTAATTAATTTGTTATAAATAATACAATAAAAACAACTAATTAATATCATAGTGTCTTAATTTTGATTAAATCAATAAATTGATTTTTATGGAATATGAAGAATTCGACAACAATAAAAGCCTTTCACTTACAAGGTTTGAAAAAATGTTAAAAACAAATAGAATTCTATTTTTTGATTCAAATGAATTTGAAAATATTATTTCATATTATTTGGAAAATGGTAAAATTAATTTTGCCAAAAAGGCTATTAAATTAGGCTTAGAGCAACATCCAGACTCATCAAATTTAGCTTTATTTGAAATTGAAATTTTAATTTTTGAGAATAAGCTAGATAATGCCGAAAAATTATTAGAAGCTTTAATCTTATCTGAGCCTTCAAATGAAGAAGTATACATTCAAAAAGCTAACATATATTCAAAGAAAAAACTTCACCAAAAAGCAATACTCTGCTTAAATAAAATATTAGATTTTAATCCAGATAATGCGGAAGTATATTCGCTGATTGGAATAGAATATTTATTTATGGAAGATTTTGAAAATGCAAAATTCAATTTCATCAAATGCCTCAATTATGATGACTCAGATTATAGTGCATTATATAATATTGTCTATTGTTTTGAAATCTTAGAACAAAACAATAAAGCCATTGAATATTTAAATACTTATTTAAACACCAATCCCTATTGCGAAGTAGCATGGCACCAACTTGGTAAACAATACTTATTTTTTAAAAACTACGCTAAAGCTATATCAGCGTTTGATTTTGCTATAATTTCAGATGAGTATTTTATTGGAGCATATATAGAAAAAGGGAGAGCATTAGAAAAAATTAATAAATATAATGAGGCAATAGAAAATTATAAGTTAATAATTGCTTTAAAGGATGAGTCTAGTTACCCTTTACTAAGAATGGGGATTTGCTATAATAAAATAAGTAACTACAAAAAAGCAATACAAAACTTAAACGACTGTATTCAAGTTGATCCTCAATTAAATAAAGCATGGTACCTACTGGCTGAAATTTATTATAAGAACCAAAAATACAATAGTGCTATATTAAGTATAAAAAAAGCTTTAGATATTAATTCAGAAAAAGAATATTACTGGAAATTATATGCTAAAATTAATATTGGACTTAAGCTATATGAAGAAGCAGACATTGGTTTCCAAAAAGTTATAGAATTGGGAGAAGCGGATGAAAGTATTTGGTTGGCAAAAGCAGATACACTGATAAAATTAGGCGAATATAATTATGCGATTGATATATTAGAAAAATGCTATGAACTTTTCGAAGATAAATCAATAATATTATACCGATTTTCGGGAATTTATTTTTTACAAAATAAAATAGAAGATGGTATCGTACAACTAAAAAAAGCCATATCAGTAAACAAAAAAAATAAATATATTTTTAAAGAGTTATTTGGGGTTATAGCAAAATATAAATATCTAGAAAAAATATTAAAATAAACGTTAAACATCGCACAATGAATAGTAAGTCCTTTGAAAATATTAAATTATATTTTAAGGGAATGGCTATGGGTGTAGCTGATGCGTTTCCTGGGATATCTGGTGGTACTATGGCTTTAATTCTTGGGATATACAAAGAACTTATTGGCTCAATTAGTGTTATAAACTTTTCGTTATTTAAAACTTTAAAAAATGAAGGGTTTAATGAGTTTTGGCGGAAATTAAATGGTACTTTTCTATTAATACTATTTTCTGGCATTATCTCTAGCTTGGTTGTATTTATGAATATTGCTAGCTTTTTAATTGATAATTTTCCAATATTAATTTGGTCTTTTTTTCTAGGTCTGGTTTCAGCTAGTATCTACATTATTTTAAAACCAACTGATTTATTTAATTTTAATAAAACTCAGAATATATTAATAAACTGGTTTTTATTACTTTCAAGTTTGTATATATCCTACTTATTAACAAGTTTGCCAGAAATAAACAACTTAAATGAAAATTTAATATTTATATTTTTTGCAGGATTAATAGCTAGCTGCGCAATGATTTTACCAGGAGTTTCTGGATCATACATTTTAGTAATATTAGGCTTGTACAAAACCATGAGTAAAGCATTAATAAATTTAGAATTAGATAAAATAGTAATCTTTGGATTTGGAGTCATATTGGGTTTAACATCATTTAGCAAGCTAGTTAAATGGGGGTTTGATAAATTTCCAAATAAAATTTTAATTGCAATGACGGGGTTGATTATTGGATCTATTCATAAACTATGGCCTTGGAAATCAAATGAAATAAATATTCTTCCTACGAATTATTCTGAGTATAATTACCTGATAGAATCAATAGTATTATTTATCATTGGATTTTTATTAATTTTCTTACTAGAAAAAACCAACAAGAATCAAAATATTGAAAAATACTAATCAAATTAAAAACAATCTCCTAACAATTCTTAAAGGAATAATCATGGGAACTGCTAATAAAGTTCCTGGTGTTTCTGGGGGTGTAGTAGCTTTGGCTCTAAACTTTTATGATGAATTATTAAATTCAATGAAAAATATAAATATTAAAAATCTCTTAAGCTTTAAATTCAGAGATGCATTTAAAAATTCAAATAAATCTTTGTTATTATATATCTGCTTGGGCATAATAATTAGTTATTTTTCTACATCAAAATTATTAGACTTTTTATTAAATAAATATGAATTATTAGTTTGGAGTGTGTTTTTTGGACTTGTTATTGGTACAATTATACATTTAAAACAGAAAATAAATAATTGGAATAATAAGTCAATCTCTTTAATTATTTTAGGTATAATTACAGGTTTAATAATTAGCTATCTAGATCCAATGACAGAAAATACAAACTTATTGTTTGTATTCATTTGTGGAATTTTAAGTATATGTGGTATGATAATCCCAGGTTTATCTGGTTCATTTTTATTGATATTACTGGGAAACTATGTGTTATTATTAGTCGATAGTGTAAATGTGCTCTTTGATAGTATTTCATCTATCATTAGGGGAGATTTAGAATTTTTACAAAACTCCTATATAACAAGCAGATTAAAAATAATAGCTGTATTCACTATTGGGTCAGTAACAGGACTAGTTTTGTTATCAAAAGTTATGTCATTACTTCTAAACAGATTTAACAATTCTATCCAATCAATAATATTTGGTTTTATAATTGGATCTTTAGGAGTATTGTGGCCTTGGAAAACTACAAATCCAGAAAATTTAAATATTACTCGTTACTTTCCTGAAATAAATGACAGTTTTTTTATTGCTATTTTGCACATTTTAATTGGCACTATAATCGTACTTATATTAAGTAAATATGAAAGATCAAAAGCAAAATAAAATCTATGGGCTAATTGGTAAAAACATTGATTATTCATTTTCAAAAAAATTCTTCAATAATAAATTTGAAAAGGAAAGAATAAAAGCTGTTTATACTAATTTTGATATTCAAAAAATAGAAGAATTTAAGAACGTTGTTAATAAATTTAATATTTGTGGATTAAACGTTACTATTCCTTACAAAGAATCTATAATAAATCAATTGGATTATATTAATCCAATTGCAAAGGAAATTGGAGCAGTTAATACAATAAAATTTCAAAACAATATTTTGAGTGGATATAATACAGACTATTTAGGTTTTTATAAATCTATTGAAAATTTAATTAAGCCAAATACAAAGGCTCTTATTTTAGGTACCGGAGGGGCTTCTAAGGCAGTAGCATATGCATTAAAAATACTAAAAGTTAAATATGTGTTTGTTTCAAGATCAAAAAAAAATAAAGATTATATAAACTATAGTGAAATAAATCAAGAGATAATTGATAATCATAAATTAGTAATTAATTGTACACCCATTGGAACTTATCCTATGACTGAACAAATTCCTAAAATCCCAATTAGTTTAATAAATGATAGCCATATAGTCTATGATTTGATATATAATCCAACTAAATCTCTTTTACTAAAAAAAAGCCAAGAAAATGGAGCTACAATAATAAATGGCTATCAAATGTTAGAGAATCAAGCATTAGAATCATGGAAAATTTGGAATTCAAATCCTTAAAAAACCTTAGCATCGTTCCAGTGTTTTTTAAGTTCACTAGAAGTCATTTCGGAAATTGGTTTTTCTAATTTGTCAGCAATCTTTTCTAAATAATTAAATCTATTAATAAATTTAATATTTGTTTTTTCTAAAGCTTTTGCCGGGTTTATTTTATTATAACTAGCATAGTTAATTAAGGAAAATAATATATCTCCAAACTCTTCTTCCATTAAATCTAAATTAGATTTAGATAATTCTAATTTAAACTCACTAATTTCTTCAATTACCTTATCTAAAATATCAGCATTATTATCCCATTTAAATCCCATTCCAGAAGCTTTCTCTTGAATTCTCATAGCTTTTATTAAAGACGGTAAACTTTTAGGCACTCCACTTAATGCTCCTTTATTATGCTCATTTTTCTTGATAATTTCCCAGTTCTCCTTAACCTCTTTAATACTATCTATTTTGATATCTTTATAAATGTGTGGGTGTCTATGAATTAACTTATCACAAATACCATTAATAACATCATTTATATTAAAATATTTTTTTTCACTTGCAATTTTAGAATAGAATACTATGTGAAGCAATAAATCTCCTAATTCATTTTTTATTTCATCAATTTCATTTGATAATATAGCTTCTGATAATTCATATGTTTCTTCGATAGTTAAATGCCTAAGAGATTCCATTGTTTGTTCCTTATCCCAGGGACATTCGTTTCTCAAACGATTCATTATTTCTAATAACCTATCAAAAGAAGGCATATCTTTATTTATATTTTTCACGAATTATTTTTTTATAATTTTTTTTAATATTGATTTGTATTCACCATCTATTGTATATGAAATTTTCATTAGATATATTCCTTTTGAAAATAAATCTGTATTTATTGTTGTTCTAGGGTTAGTAAAATAGTTGGAGTATATTAATTTCCCATTAATATCAAATATATCTATATGGTAATTATAAATATTCCATTGAGAAATTATATTTAAATAATTTATAACTGGGTTAGGATAAACAATAAAATTATCTAAAGTTAAATTTGAAGCTAATTCATATGCATTATGTAAATTCGGAATACCATAGCCTAATTGATAATCTGGATTGTTAAATTGAGAAGAAGACTCTCTGATTAAATTCATTATTTCATTTGCTGATAATCTAGGATAGGCTTGCATAAAACAAGCAATAGCACCTGCCATAATTGGAGAACTAAATGAAGTACCACTATTACTTACTATTTGATCGTATATATTTATTACTTTACTTTGATAGCCTTGCGCGACTACATCTGGTTTAATGCTAGGTTGAATATCACTGCCTTGAGAGCTGAATGAAGCATAAACTCCCTCAGAATCTACAGCTCCAATAGATAACACTCCTTGTGAATCTGCAGGTGCAATAATACCATTTGTTGACGAGTTTCCAGCAGAATTAACTAGTAAAATACCTTTTTTAGAGGCAATATTTGCTCCTCTTGTAATAAATGTTGTGTGACCGTTTAAATCTAGTTGAGTATGACTATAATCTGAATTATCATATCCTTTATAACCAAGAGAAGTATTTATTATATCTACCCCTAAACTATCAGCAACCTCTACAGCCTCAACCCAATAAGATTCTTCAACAGGCGTTTCTGAGGAAACATCTTCAGTACGAAAAAGATAAAAAGAAGCATCTGGTGCTGTTCCAACAAATTCGTCTTGTATAAATCCTGCAATAGTACTTAAAACTTTAGTACCATGAGAATTACCTTGATATTGATAAATATTTTCAGTATTCAAAACAAAATCATAGGTATACAAAATTTTATCAGAGTCTCGTAATCTTGAGAAAGAACTCATAGAATTTACATTTACAAAACCAGCATCGATAACTGCCATATTAATTCCATTTCCTGTAAATTCATTGTCGTGTAAAAAATCTAAGTTTAACATCTCAATTTGATTTTGTGTTGATCCGTAATCAATAGTTTTATCAAATAAAGGATAGTCATCTATATTTTCATGATTTGTATTTTTATTTGGATTTAGAGATTTATTAGCAAATAATACATTATCTACAAAACTTAAATCATTTAAATCGTATAACAAATCTAAATCTGCTTCAACATATATACAATTTAACCACTTAGATTTAGCTAAAATTAAAATATTGTCAATACCTTCAATTATCTCTAAATAATCTCGATTAATTGGAACATCGTCATAATCAATTGTAATTCCTTTAGATTGTTTTTTTAGAATTGAATATTCAGTTAAAATTAATTCTGGATTATTAATGAGATATTCAACATTCTTTTTGTCTTTAAAATAAACCCAAGCATATTCTTGTTGACAAAGAATTATGTTAGAATATAAAAAAACGACATAAATTAGTAAATACTTCATAATATTAAGAAATTACTCCAGAGCCAAGCAATTCTTTATTTGAATACCAGGCAACAAATTGACCTTCAGTAATTGCAGATTGTGGAGTTTCAAATTCTACATATAGTCCCTGATGTGTCTTTATTAGAATAGCATTCTGAAGAGATTGTCTATATCTAATTCTTGCTTTAACATTCATTGTTTCGCCAATTTTGATTGATAAATCGGATCTTAACCAATGTTCATCTGATTTATCAATAAACAATTTATTCCTAAGTAAACCAGGGTGATCACTACCTTCACCTACATACACTATGTTTTTTTCAACATCTGTATCAATTACAAATAATGGTTTTTCATAACCTCCAACTCCTAACCCTTTTCTTTGACCTTTTGTAAAATAATATGCTCCTTGATGATTACCTATAAATTTACCATCGGATTCAACATATAAAATAGCTGAAGATGAGGTTTCAATGTCATTATTTATAAACTCAGTTGCGAGGTATTTAGAACTATCTTTTTTTACTTCAATAATTTTCCCTTTTTTAGGTTTTAATTTTTGCTTTAAAAAATCTGGTAATTTAACTTTACCAATAAAACATAAACCTTGAGAGTCTTTTTTGTTAGCAGTTATTAAATCTAATTTGGAGGCAATCTCTCTAACTTCTTTTTTAGTTAAGTCACCTAGGGGAAATAACGTATTCGATAACTGCTCTTGAGATAATTGACACAAAAAATATGACTGATCTTTTACTACATCTTTAGCATTAACTAATTTAAATATATTTTTATTATTAATTATTTCTGATTCTTTCTTACAATAATGTCCAGTTGCAACTAAATCAGCACCAATACTCTTAGCTATTTTTAAAAATACATCAAATTTAATTTCTCTATTGCAAAGAATATCTGGGTTTGGAGTTCTGCCATTTTTATACTCATTAAACATGTATTCAATGATTTTTTCATTGTACTCATTACTTAGGTCGATAGTTTGAAAAGGAATATTTAATTTTTCGGCTACTATCATTGCATCATTACTATCTTCTAACCATGGGCACTCATTAGAAATTGTAACAGTATCGTCATGCCAATTTTTCATAAATAAGCCTATAACATCATAACCTTGCTTTTTTAATAAATAAGCGGCTACGCTAGAGTCAACCCCTCCAGAAAGTCCAACAACAACTTTTTGCATAAGTTTAATTTACAAATAATACAGCTTTAAACTGTAAGAAAAAATTACTATTTCTTTTGAGAATTCTTTTGCTTTTCAGCCTCTTCCATCAATTCTTTCATTTTCTTTTGAAAACGGTTAGGTTTTTTTTGAGGTTTGGCTTTATTAACTTGTATCTGAGCATGAATCTTTTTTTCGTCTAATATATAATGTTTGATAACTAACATAATAGCAATAGTAATTAAGTTAGAAATAAAATAATATAAACTCAATCCACTAGCATAGTTATTAAAGAATACTGCTAAAAAGATTGGTGATGCATAAATCATAATCTTCATCATTTTAGCCATATCAGGCATACCTTCTTGAGTAGGTTGCTGCGAAGCCATGTTCTGACCTGTAGTCATTTTCATATAGAAAAATATAGCTATTCCAGCTAAAATTGGAAACAGACTAACATGATCTCCGTACAACGGAATCCTAAACGGTAAATCTAATATATTATCATATGAAGATAAATCATCAGCCCATAGAAAACTTTTTCTTCTTAAATCAAAAGCTGTTGGGAAAAACATAAATAAAGCATAGAAAACAGGGATTTGAATAAGAGCTGGAATACATCCGCTCATTGGATTTGCACCAGCCTTATTGTATAATGCCATGGTCTCTTGCTGCTTCTTCATAGCATTATCTTTGTATTTTAATGATATTTCAGCTATTTCTGGTTTTAAAATTTTCATCTTAGCCTGCGACAGATAAGATTTATACAAAACAGGTGACAAAACTAATCTAACTAAGATTGTCATAATAATAATTGCAATTCCGTAAGGAAAATAGGAGCTTAAAAAGCTAAATAAAGGAATAAAAATTGACTTATTTATATACCCAAAGATACCCCATCCAAAAGGGATTGAACTTTCTATATTTTTATCATAAGATGATAGTATTTTACTATCAGTGGGGCCAAAATATAGGTTGAACTTTTCATCAAATTCATTATTATTATTATACTTCAAAGGAAAATTTGCAATATAATTTTTGGTATAAGTTGTATCAACATCTTGATCAACAACCATATTGATTTGTGATAACTTTACATTATTTAATGGTTTAGGTGATAAAAATATGGCACTAAAAAAATGTTGTCTGTATGAAAACCAATTTAAATCTGAAATAGTTTCCTCATCATCACCTGATTGGCCTAATTTATCTACTTTATCTGTTTCGTACTCATAAGTTAATCTGGAATATCTATTTTCATATTCAATACTTTTTGAATTTCTTAGTGATTTATAATCCCAAGTCAAGTCATAATCATCTTGCGTATTAATTACATTACTCAATCCTTTTGAACTAATAGAAAAGTCTATCATATAATCGTTAGGCTTAATTATGTATTTATATTCAAGAAACTGATTTTCAGAAATTATTAATTTCATGACTATAACTTTATTATCATTATTATCATATTCTGAAGAAGTAAAGAATTGGTTTTTAGTATTTACAGATGTGTTATTTACCGTTTTGAAATTTAAATTAAAAACAGAGTTTTCTTCATTTATTAAGTAAATTGGATTTTCTAAATGATTATTAAAATTTTTAAGATAAAGTGAGGAAATGAAACCTCCTTTATTATTAATTTCAATATAAATTAAATCATTTTCAAAATTGATTGTAGCGTCTTCAGATGCAATATTGTTGTTAAAGTTATTTTCAGAACTAATATTTGTTAATAAACTCTTTTTTAAATCTACGGGTTTATCAGAGTCTTTTATAACATCAACATACTCTGATTGATCTACTGAAGATGTTTCAACTGCATATTCTTCAACAGGCGACTGAAGCCAAAGCCAAAATAGCATAATAGCTCCCATTAAGGTAAAACCAACAAGTGCATTGTTATCATTATTTTTTTCTATCATAACTAATTTTCTTTACTATGTTTTAATCCTGCCTGAACAAAAGAAATGAACAAAGGATGAGGATTATTTACTGTACTTTTATATTCAGGATGAAATTGTACACCTATAAACCATGGATGATTGTTTAATTCAACAATTTCTACTAAATCTGTCTTCGAATTAATTCCAGATGCAATTAGTCCCTTCGATTCAAATTGATCTAAGTAATCATTATTAAATTCATACCTGTGCCTGTGTCTTTCCTTAATGATTTTAGAATCATATATGCTTCTAACATTTGATAATTCTTTTAATTCACATTCCCAAGACCCTAAACGCATTGTTCCTCCCATATTAACAACATTTTTTTGACTCTGCATTAAATCTATCACTGGATGAGTTGCATTCTTATTCATTTCAGTAGAATTAGAGTCTTTAAGATTAAGAACATTTCTTGCAAATTCTATGACTGCCATTTGCATCCCTAAACATATTCCAAAAAAAGGAATCTTATTTGTTCTTACATATTCAATTGCTAAAATTTTACCTTCAATTCCCCTTTCACCAAATCCCGGTGCAACTAATACACCATTTAGTAAACAAAGTTTGGAGTTAATGTTTTCTTTAGTGATATGTTCTGAGTGAATTGAAATAATTTTAACTTCAACTTCATTCTCAGCTCCAGCATGAATAAATGATTCTAATATAGATTTGTATGAATCTTGTAGCTCAACATATTTACCAATTAATCCAATTTTTATTTTACTCTTGGGGTTTTTATACCTTTTTAAAAAACCATTCCAAACATCTAAATTTGGTTTTTCGCTTTTTAAGTTTAATTTTTTTAGCACAACCTTGTCTAGACCTTCATTTAACATTAAATTTGGCACATCATATATAGTTGATGCATCTATGGATTGAATTACAGATTCTTTATCAACATTACAAAACCTAGCTAATTTAGCTTTAATGTTATCTCCAATCTCATGTTCAGTTCTACAGACTAAAATATCTGCTTGTACTCCACTTTCCATCAAAGTCTTAACGCTGTGTTGAGTAGGCTTTGTTTTTAATTCTTTTGCTGCAGATAAATAAGGAATTAAAGTTAGGTGAATAGCTAATACATTAAATTGACCTAGGTCCCATTTCATTTGCCTTAAAGCCTCTATGTAAGGAAGAGATTCAATATCTCCTACAGTCCCTCCAATTTCAGTAATTATAATATCATAATCACCTGTATTTCCTAAAAACTGTATTCTTTGTTTAATTTCGTCTGTAATATGTGGAATTACTTGTACTGTTTTACCCAAAAAATCACCTTTTCTTTCCTTTTCAATAACACTCTTGTAAATTTTACCTGTAGTAACATTATTTGCTTGTGAAGTAGGAACGTTTAAAAACCTTTCATAATGACCTAGATCTAAATCTGTTTCAGCTCCATCATCAGTAACATAACATTCTCCGTGTTCATATGGATTTAATGTTCCGGGATCTATATTTATATATGGATCTAGTTTTTGAATTGTTACAGAATAGCCTTGAGATTGAAGTAATTTTGCAAGAGATGCGGCAATGATGCCCTTCCCTAATGATGAAGAAACTCCTCCTGTAACAAATATATATTTAGTAGATGGCATCTATGCGTTATAAACGCAAACAAATTTAGGGATTTAGATTGAATTTAAGTCAATAATAGACAAATTATTAATCGACAACTTTTAATTCAAGATTTTCGTACTTAATGATAAATGTAGATAGATTTCTATAACCTAAACTATCTTTGTTTTTAAAATATTTAAATTTGTTTTCAATATGTTCTGTCTCAATAAAATTAGATCCATTGAAATTAATTTCATCAGAACTTAACCTAAATAAAAGATCTAACACCAGATCATAGCCTCTAATAACATACTTATTAGGTATGAAATTATAGATATTATTAAAATTTTTAATAAAACTGGAGTATAATTTAAAATCTAATGGCTTGTTAACAGAAGGGTAATGAAAATTTAAATTTGATAAATTATAATTAGAAATATTGTTACCTGAAAATGCTTTATTAGAGGAGGTAGTATACAAAGAAATCTGAACAGTATCGTTCACAAATGAATTTAATATACTAGTCACATTTGAAACAAATCCCTGGTCTTTAGTTTCTAAGAAAATAATATTCTTTTTGTCGACAAAAGTCGAATCTAAATCATCTAAAACCAATGATTTTGTATCGACTCCAGAGTCATTAACTGTTGAATAAAACTGAGTTGCATTTTTAAATCTTTCTTTAAGTTTATTACTTGTAATTAGATTATCTGAATCAGAGATAATATATTTTTTATTTAAAGTAGTATCTGATTCTACAAAAGATACTATCCTTTCAAATAATATATCATCTTCTGTGATTGTATTTATAACATTATCTGCATAATTAACTTTACTTAGAGGAGAAGCAAGCCAAACAGGTTCGTTTTTTAATAGTTTTGATGTATAGTTAAATGCTTTAGCAGTAAGAGGACCAATCACAAGGTCATAATTTTTAAGATCATTAGTATTTACAATTTCATAAATATCAGCTTCAGAGGAATTATTAGTGTCAAAAACATTCATCTCTACAGGTATTCCATAACTAGCAATAGAGTCAACTGCTATAGAGCTGCCCAAATAAAAATCTAATGATAAATTTAAAAGCTTATCATTAGTTAATTGACTTTTTGCTATTTGTAATGAATCAAAATTTATATTATTGAGCCCGAAAGGCAGCAAAAGAGCAATTTTTTTCTTGCTAAAATCTGTTAAGTTAATTTTTTGATCTTTATCTAAATTCTCATTTTGATCAATAAGTTTAGGTAATTTAAGTATCATACCTTCTTTTAACTCACTAGTCATTAAAACAGGATTTAAGGACTTAATAATTTTTTCTTCAACTCCTAACTTTATTTTTAATCTATAAAAACCTTCTTTGGCTAACACTTTGTAGTAAGCATAATTTTTATCAATTGTATTGAGTTTATCAAAATTAATGTTAGGGACAAGTATTTTTTCTGATACTTTTAAAAAGTTTCCAATTTGAGGATTAATTAATTCTAATTGATCAATGGTAATTCCGTACTTATAAGCAACTCTCCATTTGCCTTCTTTTGCTTTAACCACATAATGTTTAACTCGATTTGGAATTTCAATTGAGCCTGTTACCAATGGAACTAGAGGAACTTTAATTAATGTACCTTTATCCAATCTATCTGAGGTTAAATCATTATACTTTTTAATTAAATTTATATCTACATCATAAAGGTCAGCAATCTTATTTAAGGTTTGTTTCCTTTTTATTTTGTGTAAAATAAAATCAGTTTCATCATAAATTAAATCAAGTTTTTTTGGAATTATTACTTCATCTCCAACTTTAAGGTTAGTTTCTAAAATGTTTGGATTTAAGGACGAAAAATCAAAAAGAGAGATAGCATTATCAGAACAAAAAGAGTCAATCGTTTGATTAGTTTGAATAATTTCTTTGTAAAATGTTTGTGAAAAAATATTCACACAAAAAAGTAATAAAAGAAAAGAAAATTTGATTTTATTATGCATTTACTCCCATTCAATTGTTGCTGGTGGTTTGGAACTTATATCGTAAACTACCCGATTTACTCCTTTAACTCTATTAATAATTTTATTTGAAATTTGTTGAAGGAATTTATATGGTAGATCTACCCAATCAGCAGTCATCCCATCAGTACTTTCAACAGCTCTTAAGACTACACATTTCTCATAAGTTCTTTCATCTCCCATAACTCCTACACTATTGACAGGGAGCAACATTGCTCCAGCTTGCCATACTTTATCATATAAATCCCATTCTTTTAGACCTTCAATAAAAATATGATCAACTTCTTGTAAAATATTAACTTTTTCGCTAGTAATATCACCAAGTATTCTTATACCTAAACCGGGTCCTGGAAAAGGATGTCTACCAAGTAATTTAGGGTCTATGCCTAATGATGTACCAACTCTACGTACTTCATCTTTAAACAACAACTTTAGTGGTTCAACTACACTTAATTTCATGAAATCCGGTAGTCCACCAACATTATGATGGCTTTTAATTGTAGCTGATGGACCTCCAGTTGCAGAAATACTCTCTATGACATCTGGATAAATTGTACCTTGTGCTAACCAATTAGCATTGGAGATCTTTTTAGATTCATCATCAAATGCTTCAATAAAAACTCTACCAATAGTTTTTCTTTTCAGCTCAGGATCTTCTATTCCTTTAAGTGCGTTATAAAACTCATCAGAATAATCTATCCCTTTAACATTTAAGTTCATTCCATGGTATTGGTTAAGTACATCTTGAAATTCATTTTTTCTGAGCAAACCATTATTAACAAAAACACAATTTAAATTATCTCCAATAGCCTTGTGTAGTAAAACAGCTGCCACAGTTGAGTCAACTCCACCAGAAAGTCCTAAAATTACTTTATCGTTTCCAATTTTTGATTTTAGTGACTCGACAGTCATATCTACAAAAGAATCTGGTGTCCAATCTTGTTTTAAATTTGAAATATTTACGAGAAAATTTTCTAATATTTTTTTACCATCAGTAGTATGATATACTTCGGGATGAAATTGCAAAGCATATATTTTTTTATCTTTAATCTTATAGGCAGCATTTTTTACATCATCTGTACTAGCTAATAAATTAGCACTATCAGGAAGATCTTTGATTGTATCACTATGACTCATCCAAACTTGACTACCTATATTAATTGATGAAAACAACAAATCATCTTGGTTAATATAGCTTAGGTTAGCCCTTCCGTATTCTCTAATATTAGAGGCTGCCACTAATCCTCCAAACTGTTCGGCAATTAATTGTGCGCCGTAGCATACAGCCAATACTGGTAAATTATTTAATATAAAAATTAAATCAGGTTTTGGAGAGTTTTTGTCACGAACAGAAAACGGACTACCGGATAAAATTACAGAACTATAATTATTTAATTCTTTGGGAATTTTATTAAAAGGGAAAATTTCACAGTAAATATTTAATTCTCTTACTCTTCTGGCGATGAGCTGTGTGTACTGAGAACCAAAATCTAAAATTAATACCTTATTTTGCATGTGTAAAAATAGAAATAGATTTTATATTATTTGATTAAATAAATGATTTTTTTATAACTCAATGATTGTAAATTTGTTGTTTAATGGATCAATATTCTCTTTTAAAATTTTAATAAAATCATCTCCAAACTGACAGTAGAATTCAGTAAAATTAACTGATCTTTCTTGTAATGAGAAATTTGGAAACAAATCATCTTGAACTAAAATAATCCTATCTAAAAATGATTTATGTTTTATTTTATTTGCCTTTAATAATCGTTTTTCTAAATTTTTTAATCCTTTTACTTGCTTTTTTTCTTGAGCATTAACTGCTCCTACGAAACTAATATCGGTAAGTTTTGATAAATCTCTTAGTGTTTTAAACTGTTGTTCTAAAAAATTAATTTGCGTTTTAAAATCAAATTTTTGGTCAGCAAATGATTTGACTTTTTCGCTTAAAAGTTTATCTTGAGATAAAAACAAATCCTCAACTGTAGTATTGATTTTGTGTAATTTTTCAATTTGTTTTTTTCTAACCAATAGAACCGAATTCCTATTTAATAAAATCGGAAAATCTAATTTAATTGAGTCAAAACAATTCTTAAGCTCTAGCCAATATGATATTTCAGCACCACCTCCAATGTAACATAAATTTGGAAGAATTGATTCTTGATAAAGAGGTCTTAACAGAACATTAGGGGAAAAGTTTTCAGGATTAATATTCACCTCGTTAATAATTTCACTTTCAGTCCAAGAAAACAATTTATCATCTGTAGTATAACCATTGTGAGTACGAACAATTCTGTTTCTGTAATTGTTTGATAAATAAAATAAGTTTATTTCACGTGGATTAACCTGAACCTTATAGTTATTTTCTTTTAAGCTTTTTATACAATCTTTTGAATTATCAAATATTAATTTATTAGTTAATTCATTTATTATTGTAGACGAAAATATTTTTTTTAATTCTTTTTCATTAGGATCTAATACGATTAAACTATAATCTTTAAAAATTTGATGGACTAGTTTTCTGGTAGCCTCAGATAAATTATTAGACTTTAAATATGAGTCTTTAAATAGATTAATAATTTTTTCTGAATTAATATTTTTTGGTAAAAGTTTTGAAAAAATATCTAAAGTAGATTTTAGATTATAAGTTGAAAATTTACCTACCTCCCCTTTTTGATCTGAATTCCAAGTAATATTTTTAGTATTAAAGTTGAAACTTCTAATTTCTTCAAAATCATGATCTTCTGATGCCATCCAATAAATTGGAATAAAATTAAAATCTGGATATTTGAGCTTTAATTCTTCAGATAAATTTATTGTAGAAATAATTTTATATAAAAAATATAAAGGACCTGTGAATAAACTTAATTGATGACCTGTTGTAACAGTAAAAGTATTTATATTTTCAATCAAATCTATAGTCTCTTCAAGATCTTTAGAAATGTTAATATTAGCATATTGCTTTTTTAAAATATTCTTTAAAACTAATCTGTTTTCAATTTTAAAACTTGCTTTTTTTGAGATTATTTGATTTTTAAAACCTTCAAAATTGGGTCTATTATTATACAGGTTTCTTATGTTTTGAGAATTGTCAATATAATCACAAAATAGAGAACTGAAATAATTAGTATCTTTATATGTTATATGCTTATTTGGCATTAAATTGTATTAGTTAGTAAATATAATATAGTTTAATATTAAAATTGCAAAAGTATAATTAATTAGTTTTCTTTATATCAATTAATACACTATCCCTAACTTCATAAATATGAAAAATATAAATCTATTTTTATTAACCGTTATTCTATCACTTACTACGATATATTCTCAAAATATAAAATCCCCTTCTGAATTTTTAGGGTACGAGCTAGGTACTCAGTTTTCTAGACACAATCAAGTAGTTGACTATTTTAAGTATGTTAGCTCAGAAATACCCAATAAAGTTGTTCTTGAAAAATATGGAGAAACTAATGAGAGAAGACCTTTGTACGTAACATATATATCATCTAAAGATAATATCAAAAATCTAGAAAAAATTAGAAATAATAATCTAAACAATACTGGGATAAATGGAATAAAAAATGATAAATATGATAGTACTGCTATTGTATGGCTAAGCTATAATGTGCACGGAAATGAGTCTTCAAGTACTGAGGCTGCAATGAAAACATTGTATAAGTTAGTTACTGAAAATAGTAATTGGTTAGAAAACACAGTTGTAATTTTAGATCCATGTATTAATCCAGATGGAAGAGATCGATACGCAAATTGGTACAATCAAAATGTGACTTATCCATTAAATGCAGATTTAGATGCAAGAGAACATAACGAACCATGGCCTGGAGGAAGAGCAAATCATTATTTGTTTGATTTAAATCGTGACTGGGCTTGGTTGACACAAAAAGAATCAAGAGATAGGTTAAAAGTATATAATAAATGGCTTCCACATATTCATGTAGATTTTCATGAACAAGGGATAGATGAACCTTACTATTTTGCTCCTGCCGCTGAACCTTTACACGAACAAATAACTAATTGGCAAAGAGAGTTTCAAAAAGAAATTGGCGATAATCATGCAAAATATTTTGATAAGAATGGTTGGCTTTACTTTACTAAAGAAACTTTTGATTTATTATACCCAAGCTATGGAGACACATATCCTACTTTTTTAGGTGCAATTGGTATGACTTATGAGCAAGCTGGGGGTGGTGACGCTGGATTAGGTGTGTTAAATTCAGAAAATGAGGTAGTATCCTTGATAGATAGAATTAACCACCACACAACTACAGGACTATCTACTGTAGAAATATCTTCAATAAATGCAAGAAGATTGAACAGTGAGTTTAAAAAATTTTTTAAATCAAATTATGATAGTAAAATTAGTTATGTTTTAAAAGGGAATAAAGATAAAATCAAAAGTTTAACCAACTTATTAGATCAGCATGAAATAACTTATGGATATTCTAAAAATAATAACAAAGTTAAAGGGTACAATTATTCTGCAAATAAAGAAATTAAAATAGATATTGATAAAAATGATTTAATTATCAGTGCTAATCAACCCAAAGGAAAGTTAGTAGAAATTCTTTTTGAACAAAAAACTAAATTATCAGACCCGCTGACTTATGATATCACAGCTTGGAGCTTACCCTATGCTTATGGATTAGACGCCTCAGTAATAGAAGTTAAAGTTGAATCTGTTAGTGAAACTTCAAATTTTAAATTAAATGAAATTAGTTTAAATTCTATCGGATATATATTTGAATGGTCTTCTTTAAAAGATGCAGAATTTCTTTCAAGTTTATTAACAAATGATTTTAATGTTAGGTATAATGTAAAAGAAATCACAACCAATGGCAAAAAATTTAATCCAGGCTCAATAATACTACTGAAAAGGGATCAAAATAAAAATGATTTTCATTCTTCAATTATTGAAATCAGTAATTTACACGAAAGAAAAACTCATGCTATTATGTCTGGGATTTCTGAGAATGGGCCAGATTTAGGTTCATCAGATGTGAAATTATTGTTAGATAAAAAAGTTGCTACTTTAGCTGGTGATGGTATATCATCATTAAACTATGGTGCAATTTGGCATTTTTTCGAAAAAACATTAAAATATCCTTTAACTCACTTAAACTATGATACATTTAACCAAGTTGATCTTTCATCTATAGATGTACTTATTCTTGCGAGTGGATTTTATAGTGCAAATTCTGAATATGACACTAAAATTAAAAATTGGGTTTCAAATGGAGGTAAATTAATTGCTATTGATCGTGCATTAAACAGTTTGACGAGATTAGACATTGGATTAAATAAAAATACAAATGGTATAGAAAATAATATTTCTTTTGTTTCAGATTTTAGCTCTAGAAGTAATCAAGAGTCTAACAATAATCATAATCTAGTTAAATACAATGAAAGAAACAGAAGCAGAATCAATCAATCGATTTCTGGAGCTATCTTTAAGGTTCACTTAGATAATACACATCCCATGGCATATGGCTACAATGACAATCATTACTTTTCTTTAAAAATTGGTAATAGTGCATATAGTTTACTTGAAAATGGATACAATATTGGGTATTTAAAACAAGATCCTAAGCCAGTCTCAGGTTTTGCTGGACAAGAAGCTTTAAATAAAATTAGTAATTCTTTAGTTTTTGGTCATCAAAACTACGGAAGAGGAAGTTTTATATATATGGTTGATAATCCGTTATTTAGAAGCTTTTGGGAAAATGGAAAATTATTGCTAGTAAACTCTATTTTCTTTGTTGAATAACAGAAATAATTTTTTAATTAAAAAAAGAGTCTACAAATTCATGTTTATTAAAAACTTGTAAATCATCCATTGCTTCCCCTACTCCAATATATTTTACTGGAATTTTAAACTCATCACTTATACCTATAACAACTCCTCCTTTGGCTGTTCCATCTAGCTTCGTAATTGCTAAAGCGTTAACATCAGTTGTACTTATAAACTGTTTAGCTTGTTCAAAGGCATTTTGCCCAGTCGAGCCATCTAAAATAAGTAATATTTCTTGTGGTGAATTAGGAATTACTTTTTGCATAACCCTTTTAATCTTAGAAAGCTCATTCATTAAATTAACTTTATTGTGAAGTCTTCCTGCTGTGTCAATAATTACAACATCTGCGTTTTGACGTTTTGCTGCAGTTAAAGTATCAAAAGCGACTGAAGCGGGGTCACTACCCATTTCTTGCTTAATTATTGGTATACCGACTCTGTCTGCCCATATTTGGAGTTGGTCAATTGCAGCAGCTCTAAACGTGTCTCCAGCCCCTAAAATCACATTTAAACCTTTAGATTTAAATTGATTAGCTAATTTACCAATTGTTGTAGTTTTTCCAACTCCATTAACCCCTACTACCATAATTACATATGGATTTTCAGAAGTAGGAATTTCGAAATCATTTGATGTTTGGGACTCATTTTCTGAAAGAAGCAAACTAATTTCTTCTTTGAGCAACAAATTAAGTTCATTTAAATCCGTATACTTATCTTTTGCTGCTCTTAATTCAATTCGTTCGATAATTTTCAATGTAGTATTTACACCAACATCACTAGATATTAAAATCTCTTCAAGATCATCTAAAAAATCATTATCAATCTTTGATTTACCAACTATAATTTTATTTAGCTTAGAAAAAAAAGAACTCTTAGATTTTTCTAACCCTTTGTCTAAAGATTCTTTTTTTGAACTTGAGAAGATATTTTTAAAAAATCCCATAATTAAGTAGTTTAATCAATCAGAACTGTAAATATAAAAATAAAAGCCGCTTTTTAGTAAAAGCGGCTTTTAAATTAGTGTTTATGTTAGTAAATTATTTCTTACTTAAAAAATCATTTACTCTGTCAGGTGGTAAAATAGTTTCTACAAAAGAATAAGCTCCAGATTTAGGAGACCTAACCATTTTGATAGCTTTTGTTAATCTTTTAGAACCTGTCTGTAACGATGCAACTGATTTTTTTGCCATAATATAATGATTTACTTAATTTCTTTATGAATAGTCATTTTCTTTAGAATAGGGTTGAATTTTTTTATTTCAACTCTATCAGGAGTGTTTTTCTTATTTTTTGTAGTAATGTATCTGGAAGTACCAGCCATACCACTTGCCTTGTGTTCTGTACATTCTAAAATAACCTGTACTCTATTTCCTCTTTTAGCCATCTTTTAATTATTTTAAAAAACCTTTACTTCTGGCATCTTTCAAAGCAGCAGAAATTCCAATTCTATTTATTGTTTTGAGGGCCGAAGTAGAGATTTTTAATGTAATCCACTTATCTTCCTCAGGAATATAAAAACGTTTTTTAATAAGATTAGCATCAAATTTACGCTTAGTTCTATTAAGGGATTTAGAAACATTGTTTCCTACCATTCCTGTTTTACCTGTTAATTCACAAATTCTAGACATAATCTTATAAATTTATTATAAATATTCTTATTTACGAGGTGCGAATTTACAAATTCTTTAATATATGACAAATATTATATGTCAATTTTTTAATAATTCTTTTAATAATAGTTCTAAAGATTTATTAACTGACTTTCCAGTAACTCTTTCTCTAGAATTACCAAAGTTGAACTCAAATGAAAAAATCTTTTCAGGAGTTGCTACACCAATGTAAACGATACCAATTTCTTTACTAGAATCTCCTTTACTAGGCCCTGCATTCCCCGTTGTTGCTAAGGAATAATCTGAACTAAACATTTTTTTGGCATTTAAAGCCATCGATTCAACTACCTCTTTACTGACAACAGAATATTTATCAATTAATTCCTTGTCGACGTTCAAATTATTTACTTTGGATTCTGTTGAATAACAAACCATGCTTCCCTTGAAAAAGGATGAAGCACCAGCTATAGATACAAAAGAATCTGAAATTTTTCCACCAGTAAAACTTTCTGCAAAAGAAATTGTCAAGTTATTAGAAGTTAATTTATTAGCAATTAGTTTTTCTATAGACTCATCTTCTTCATAACCAGTAAATATATCCCTAATTAACGGTAATAATTGAGCTGTGTAAAAATTAATTTTATTTGTTATTTTTTGTAAATCATTTCCTTTAGTTGAGAGTCTTAACTTAACTCTTCCAAGACTTGGCAAATAAGCAAAACTAATATCATTCGGAAGAGATTTTTCCCAATCCTTTATAATTTCAGCTATACTACTCTCACCCATACCATAGGTAAGTATTGTCTTATGAATTATAAATGGTAGGTTGCACTCATTCAAAATCTTTGGAATAACACTATTTGTAATCAATTCCTTCATTTCAAAAGGGACACCAGGTAAAAAAACAAAAATTGTGTTATTTTTTTTTAGCCATAAACCAGGCGCACTGCCTTTAGTATTTACAAAAACATGAGACTTAGATGGAACTAAAGACTGGTCTATATTAACTTGTAATAATGGTTGTTTTATATATTTTTTCCAAATAAATTTAATATTGTCTAATACAACTTGATTAGTTACAAGAGTGTCATCGAAAAACTTAACTATTGTTTTTTTAGTAATATCATCATTTGTCGGACCTAAGCCACCAGTAACAATTACAATGTCTGAATTATCAATGGAAGAATTTAAAGTATTTAGAATATCTGATTCTTTATCCATTATAGAAGAAATTCTATTTACTGACAAACCAATTTTATTAAACTCCTTAGCTATAAAAGCTGAGTTTGTATCAATTGTTTGACCAATTAAAATCTCATCTCCAATTGTTATTATTTCTGCAGTCATTATTTTATTTTCAGCTTGAAAAACTCTTCATTTTCAATTTTTCCAATTAATTGATCATTAATATTTATAGGTCCAACTCCTGAAGGGGTCCCAGTAAATATAACATCTCCAATTTTTAAAGTAAAATATTTAGAAACATAAGAGATTATCTCATCGATATTCCACAACATTAAACTAGTACTACCTTTTTGAGCCAAGTTTCCGTTTAATTCAAGAGAGAAAGTCAAATTATTAACATCCTTAAATATCGATTTATCTACCCACTTTCCAATTAAAGCAGAGCCATCAAATGCTTTTGATTTTTCCCAAGGCAATCCTTTAGATTTTAATTCTGACTGTAAATCTCTAGCAGTAAAGTCGATTCCTAAAGATATTTCATCATAATACTTATGACTAAATTTTGGATCAATAAATTTTCCGATTTTTTTTATTTTTACCAAAATCTCAACCTCATGATGAATATCATTGCTAAAACTTGGAATAAAAAAAGGTTGATTTTTTAAAATAACTGAAGTGTCTGTTTTTAAAAATATAACAGGTTCAGTTGGCCGATTATTTTTCAGCTCATTAATGTGATCAGCATAATTTCTTCCGATACAGATTATTTTCATTTATGACAACTTATTATTGAGCAATTTTAATTTTATAGACTTTAAAGTATTTTTAGTGTATAGTGGAAAATCTGCATTTAATAGCCAATTAAAATAACCTGAATCTGTTTTTAAAATATCAAGAACTAGTTTTCCTTTATGCTTACCAAATGAAAAACATTCTTGATTTTTTTCGTTAAAAACAATAAATCCAGCGAGGTCAGCAAACTTACTTCTTGTACTAAAATTAGACAAAAAAGAAATATTATTTTCTAAATCATCATATTTTTCAACTTGTGCTTTTAAAATCTCGTAGGTTGCTTTTGTATCAGACTCTGCACTGTGGGCTCCAATTAATTCTTTATCACAATAAAACTCGTAAGCAGCTGACAAGTTTCTTTGTTCTTTTTTATGAAATATATTTTGAACATCAACACATTTATTTCCTTTTAAACTAAAATTAATATCAGCTCTAATCATTTCCTCAGCTAAGAGTGGAATATCAAACCTATTGGAATTAAATCCACCTAAATCAGAGTCTTTTATTAAAAGATGAATTTCTTTAGCTAAGTCTTTAAAAGTCGGAGAATCTTGAACTTTTTCATTAGAAATTCCATGAATTGCTACAACTTCATCAGGGATATTAATCTCAGGGTTTACTAACCATGTATGCACCTCTTCTTTTCCTGATGGAAATACTTTTAAAATCGATATTTCAACTATTCTATCTTTGGAAATATTTACCCCTGTTGTTTCAAGATCAAAAAAACAAATTGGTTTAGATAGGTTTAATTTCATTAAGTTGATTTTTATTAAATCTCCGTATTAATGTCCCATGCCTCCAAGTAGTCTTTAATGCATTTTATAAATTGACTTCCTAAACCACCATTAACTACCCTATGATCATAAGAGTGTGACAAAAACATTTTATTTCTAATTCCTATAAAATCACCTTCGGATGTTTCAATTACTGATGGCATTTTTCTAATTGCTCCTAAAGCCAAAATACCAACTTGAGGTTGATTAATTATTGGTGTACCCATTATGCTTCCAAAAACACCAACGTTTGTTACAGTATAAGTACCATCCTGAACATCGTCAGGTTTTAATTTACCAGCTCTGGCCCGTTGAGCTAAGTCATTGACTGTTTTAGCCATACCAACTAAGCTCAATCTATCAGCAAACTTTATAACTGGCACAATTAAATTTCCATCTGCTAAAGATGTTGCCATTCCTATATTAATATTCTTTTTCATTAAGATATTATCGTTATCTACAGAAATATTCATCATAGGATATGTTCTCAGAGCAACAGAAACTGCTTGCATAAAAATAGGCGTTAAAGTAAGTTTCTCCCCTTCTCTTTTTTCAAAATCATATTTAACTTTATTTCTCCAATTCCATAAATTGGTAACGTCTACTTCTATAAAAGACTGAACATGAGCAGATGTATTTAATGAATCTACCATATGCTTAGAAACAAGTTTACCCATTCTAGACATTTCGATTGTACTGTCAGTGTCAAGATTTGAGGGTTTTAAATTCGATTGAAAATAAATATTATCAACTGATTTATTTTCATTTAGTTGTGGTTTTACAAAACTATTATTTGATTCTAGATATTTTAATATATCATTTTTATTGATTCTATTATTTTTACCAGAACCCTTAATATGCTCTAAATCTTTTAATTCAATTCCTTCTTTTTTCATTATGCTCTTAACAAGAGGAGAAAAGAACCTTTCTGAGTTATTAAAATCAATTTGAGGTTTAGATTCATTTAGATTATAAGTGGGAACAGGTTCTGAAATACCTTCATTTTTAGTAGCTTCAACTGACTTAATAACTTTTTCTTTAAAATCACTTATTTCCTCAATAGAATCAGAACTGGATACTTCTATAATTGCAATAGTTTGACCAACTTGAACAATATCATCAACCTCAAAACATTTTTCAATCAAAACCCCTTCAAACTCGCAAGGAACTTCGGTGTCAACCTTATCAGTTGCAATTTCTAAAACAGCTTCATCCATCTCAATCTGATCACCAATTTCTTTTAGCCAGGAAGTGATAGTTGCTTCCGCAACACTCTCACCCATTTTAGGTAATTTTAATTCAAATTTTGACATTAAATATCAGGTTTTGTAAAATGCAAAATTAAGTAAAATTCGTTTAAAAAGCGGATGAAGACAACAATTTTATTTTACCCTAAAAATGTACTATTTGACCTTTTTTATACTTGAAGTCACTTCCAATATAAAAGGTTGTATTGGGAACAAGAATTCTAAAGTTATTAGTTTTTGATAAATGTTCATAATGATAAATAATTTCAGAAAGTAAAATAGTATTAAGATCAAATACTAGCAATGAATTTTTTATTTTTTTATTTGACAAATAATTTAAATCAATTATTGTTGATTTAAAATCAAATTTGTCTACTAGCGATTTTGTTATTAAAAATTTGTTTTCATAGTTAACTTCAGAATCTTGTGAATTAAATATATTTAAAATCGTTATTGACAACTTTTTAATTAAAATTAAAACTTTTATCAAAAGCCACACAACTAACTTAGATGATAAAAATTTATTAAAATGTTTCTTGTAAAAAATATACATAGCATTATAAAACCTACTAACATAGGTGAAGTTTTTATTGGTACTCTCACCCTTAAAATGAATTATTTTAACATCGCCTAAATAATAATTAAAATATCCGTTTTTTAAAGCCTTGTAAGAAAGATCAATATCTTCTCCATACATAAAATATTCCTCGTCAAAACCATTTACTTTATCATAAATACATTTTTCAGTAAACATAAAAGCTCCAGCTATCACATCAACATATCCTCTATCATCATTATTTAGACTTGAATAATAAAACTTAGATATACCAATTATTTTCATAAATGAACTTAATAAACCAGGGACAGTTCTTTTACTTTCTCTTAAAAAAACACCTGTTCCATCAATCATGTGACATCCAACAAAACCAACTTTTATACCAGATTCATAAAATTCTAAAATTTTAAAAAAAGTATCTTCATTTAATACAATATCAGGATTTAAAACACATATATATTTGCCACTAGCTTTACTTGCTCCAATATTATTTGCTTTTGAAAACCCCATATTGGTTTGATTTTCCACTAATAATACTGATGGATATTTATTTTTAATTATGTTACACGAATCGTCACTTGAAGAATTATCAACAACAATAATTTCAGATTTAATATCAGCTTTTAATAAAGATTTCTGGACACTATAAAGACAAAGTTCAAGAAATGAACTTGAATTGTAATTTACAATGATTACTGATAAAACCAATTTGTCTAAATTTTAATTGAACTTTCAAATGGAATTCTATTTATTATACTTCTACCAAGAGTAATTTCATCGGTATATTCTAAATCATCACCAACTGAAACTCCTCTTGCAATGGTAGATGTTACAACATCAAATTTATTTATAAGCTTGTAAATGTAAAAATTAGTAGTATCTCCTTCCATTGTAGAACTAAGAGCAAAAATAAGTTCTTTTACAACACCAGATTTTACCTTGTCTATTAAAGAGATTATATTTAAGTCATCAGGACCAATTCCGTCCATTGGTGATATCTTACCTCCTAAAACATGATATAAACCTTTAAATGAACTTGTGCTTTCTATCGCCATAACATCTCTTATATCTTCAACAACACATATAATTGAGTTATCTCTTTTAGGGTTTGCACATATTTCACAAGTATCAAAATCAGAAATATTATGACAGTTATTACAAAATTTAATGTTATTTCTCATCAACACTAACGCATTGGCTAGGTCTTCTGTCTGATTCTTTTGTTGTCTTAACATGTGTAGTGCTAATCTGAGAGCAGTTCTTTTACCTATTCCAGGTAACTGTGAGATTTCATTAACAGCATTTTGAATTAATTTTGAAGAGAATTCCATAAAACAAACTTACAAATTAAATGATTGTATTTATAAATGTTATCTAAATTATATTTTATATTATATAAGTTATAAATATGTATTTTAATATATTTACATATATGAGTTCAGGACATATATTAATAGTTATTTCATTGTATTTTGGTGTATTGTTATTAATCTCTAAACTAACTTCCAAAAATGATAATAATTTAGATTTTTTTAAGGCTGGAAAAAAAGCTCCTTGGTATCTAGTAGCTTTTGGAATGGT
>ENA-UOXV01001771-UOXV01001771.1-marine-metagenome-genome-assembly--contig:-NODE-1771-length-29412-cov-6.413121_pt1 | contig 29412 bp, 31 predicted proteins | sample MGYA00238165_ERZ766961 | MGnify/ENA primary metagenome ERZ766961 (study PRJEB28924, sample SAMN03173240) | marine metagenome | biome: Marine; feature: Water; material: Subsurface seawater | place: North... | reverse complement strand
GGTATTTTTTCAATTCCTTAAAGAAAAAAATCTTAATATCTCAAAGGTAAAACTACTCACTAGTATTATTTTTTTAAATATGGCCCCACTTCACGAGTTTCCATTTGATCAATTACTTTTTGCTCACGGTAAATTAAAATTACAAAAAGGTTTAAATGAAAGTTTTTCCAAATAATAAAACAAAAGTATTTATATCGGTGTCTAAATTTCCCGGTAACACTGGTTCAAATTTTCATAATTCTCTATTTAATTATTTGAAATTAAATTCTTTATACTTTCCTTTAAAATTAAATAATGAAAAAAATTTCAAAAAAATTATTTTAGATTTAAATATTGCTGGATGCTCAGTTTCTATGCCTTTTAAAAAAACAATTTTTAAGTTTTTAGATAAACATCATATCACTTGTAAAATCACAAAAAATGTAAATACAATAATTAATAAAAAGCATAAACTAATTGGATACAACACAGATTTCATGGCTTCAAATCAAATTCTAGACCTTAAAATAAAAAAAATTAGAAGCTGTTTATTGCTAGGAAATGGCTCAGTTGCTAAAACAATTTACAAATCACTTAAATTAAATAAAATAAAAAATATTTCTCTATCATCAAGAAGTAAAGATTACAAAGGATGGGGTTTGGATCTAAATGATAGTATAATTTCATGGAAAAAAAGAAATTCTGTAAATGCTGATTTATTAATTAATGCAACACCAATAGGAATGATAATAAATGACAGACTCCCAATAAAAACCAAAAATGTCAAAAATTTTAAAAACATAATCGATTTACCAATTAATGACGAAAATAAATTAAAAAAAATGTGTAAAAAACTCAATATAAATTATATTAGTGGACATGAATTTGCTTTTATACAAGCTCTAGAGCAATTCAAATTATATTCAAATGGAAAAAAAATAAGTTATAAATTAGCAAAAAAAATTGTTGGTAAATAGTATGAAAATAAAACCTAAAATGGTAATAATTGATGTCGACGGAGTTATGACCACTGGACAATTTTTGTATTCAAAATTAGGTAAAATTTTCAAAATTTTTGGACCCCATGATACAGACGGACTAAATTTAATAAAAAAAAAAGTAAAAATATTATTTGTAACTGCAGATAAAAAAGGGTTCGCTATATCTAAAAAAAGAATTGTTGATGATTTGGGTTACAAACTAATTTATTCTCACCATGAAAAGAGATATGATTTGGTTAAAAAGTTTGGTTTTGAAAATGTAATTTATATTGGTGATGGTATACACGATGCAAAAATATTAAAAAAATCAAAATATGGTATTTCTCCTAAAAATGCTAGGAAAGAGGCAAAAAAAGCCGCTAACCACATTACTAGTTCAAATTCTGGCGAAGGTGCTATATTAGATGCAGCAATTATTATAAATAAAAAATTTTTTAAAGACTAAACTATCTATGAGATTATTAATTATATTTTTATTTGCATTAACTTATGCACAAAATTCTTATGCATATTTTGATCCAGGAACTGGTGCGTTTATTGTTCAGGCAATTATTGCTTTTTTTGCTGCGATTGCTTTTTACCTTGGGTATCCAATCAGATTAATTAAAAGTTTTTATCAAAAAATAAAATTGAAATTATCAAAAAAAAATAAAGATTAATTGGTTTTATAAATGAAAATAATTCCAAAAAATTACTATATTGGATTATCTTTAATTATATCCTCAAGTTATTATTTTTATAATTATTCCTTATTTGCAAACAAAAACTATTTTATTTTCTTAATAGATATAGGTTTACTTTTTTTTTTTAGTCTATTTATTTTCGCAACAATTATAAAATTTGTAAATTATAAAGATAATAAATTTTTTTTTTGTATTAAAAATTTATTCTACACTTATTTAAGTGTTCAAATTTTAAAAGCATTTGTTTTCCTTGCATATAGCAAAATTACTCTTAGTGATTTAATAGCAAATACATTAATTGTTTTATTTTCTGATCTACCAATAAATAGAATGCTAATATTTATATCTCCATATTTAATAATTTTTCTTTTGTTAATCTTTTATAATTTAAAAAAAAAAAAAATAGATTTTTTAAAACTCTTTAAAACGTTTGGCTTTATTCTTTTCTTTTTTGTTATTTATAGGGAAACTTTAAGTACAATTAGCTTTCACAACAACAAAATTAATACAGTCAAAAATGAAAAATTAATTCTAGACAAAGTTGATAAAAATAAAAAAGTTGTTTGGATTCTTTTTGATGGATTTGACCCACAAATATACGAAAAATATAAATATGACCTTCACCTAGAAAATTTACAAGAATTTGAGAGCAAAAGTGTTTTTGTTCCAAAAAGTTTCTCACCAGCATCCAAAACTATCGACTCAGTTCCTTCTATGTTAATGGGAAGAGAGACCAAAGGCCATTTGATTAAAAATAAAAATTATTACCTAATTACAAAAGACAGTGAAAAAATATTATTTTCATATCAAAACACTATCTTTGGTAATCTATCTGAAAATAATTTAAATTCCTCTATTTTATCATCAGTAATACAATATTGTAGTTCTTATATAAAATCAGATAAATTTTACCTTTGCAAAGAGCCTGATATTAATAAGGAAAAAATTAATATAACTAAAATCTTTTCAGGAATATCTTTTGCATATTCTCCATTTGATAAAATAAGATATATAATTAATAAAATTAATAAGACAAATAAAAAATCTAATATTAAAAAAATAGATTTAAAAAACGTTAAATTAATAAAAAATAATAACGTTGTCGAAGACCTTGATGGTCACAAAACTGTTTATCTTTCAGATTATACTTTGGCAATTAAAAATAGTAATTTTACTTTTATGCATCTTTATATACCTCATCCTGGAAATTTTGATTATGCTAAAAAATTATTTGGAATTTACACTGAAGACGAACTAAATTCTCATATATTAAATTTAAAAATAACTGATATTGCTATTAAAAAAATTTATGAAGAGATAAAAAAATATCAGAGTTATATGATAATTATTTCTTCTGATCATTGGTTTAGAGCTAAAGACAAAGACAAAAGTAAGATTTATCCATCTCTTTTTATGGCATCCACAAACCAAAATCAAAATAATTTTAAATTAAAAAATGAGTTTAGAAATGTGCAAATACAAAAATTAATTTATAAATTCTTTAATAATGATGTAAATACAAATGACGATATAAAATTATTTATTGAAAGAAAAGACTAATGAAAGAAATATCTTTTAGAGATCCATCAGGATTTGTTTACATGGAAAATGAAAAAATATTTAGAAAAATTAAAATTGATCGATTAAAATTTTTTGAGGATTTGTTTGAAACAAAATGGTTCGCAGAACTAATAGAACAAAAAAAAATTCAGAAAAGTAAAATTGTATCTAAATCCAGTGATTATTTTATAGTTGAGCATGAATTTTATCCATTTAATGTTATGCCGCATGAAATGTGTGATTACCAATTATATAGATCTGCTTTATTGACTCTAGATTTAGCAATTAAAGCATTTGAGAATAATTTGGTAATCAAGGATGCTTCTGCATGGAATGTTTTTTTTATTAAATCAAATCCAATATTTTGTGATATTACATCATTTGAGGAGTGGGATGAAAATCAAAATTGGTTTGCTTATGGTCAATTTTATAGACATTTTATAATTCCTCTTATTTTATCCAAAGAGTTAGACATTGACACTTCAAAACTATTTATAACAAATAGAGATGGATTTAAACCTGAAGATGCCTCAAAATTACTAGGTTTTAAAAAATATAAAAGTTTAATCAGTTTTGAAGGTATAGTTCTTCCACAAATATTTAATAAAAAAAAAATTAAAGTAAAAAAATACTCTCCAAATATTAGTAAAAAAATATTTGCTCAAACTCTTAATCGATTAAAAAAATATATAATTAAATTAGAACCTGTCAAAAAGAAAACAACATGGGTAGATTATGAAACAAATAGGAACCATTATTCTAAGCAAGATATGGAGGATAAATACACATTTATAAATGAAATTTCTCAAAATCACTTTGAAAATGTTTTGGATTTAGGTTGTAACGAAGGTGAGTATTCCAAAATATTTGAGGCGACTGGTTCTAATGTTATATCAACTGACTTTGATAATGGATGTTTAAATGAAATTTGCAAAAGCGAAAAAGAAAAAAATTTAACAGTTTTCAAATTAGATCTATCTAATCCCTCACCTGCTATAGGATGGATAAACAAGGAACATGAATCATTTTTAAATAGAATGGAAAAAAGATTTGATTTAGTTCTTTGTCTAGGATTAATACATCATTTACAGATTACTGAGAGAGTGCCATTAATCAATATTATACAAATGCTAGAAAATTTAACACGCAAATATTTAGTTATTGAATTTATTTCAAATAAAGACCAAAAATTCATTGAACTAGCAGGCTTAAATATTGAATTATATGAAAATTATACTCAAGAAAGTTTTGAAGAAGTTCTGGAAAATAAATTTATTTTAATTAAAAAAACGAATTTTACAGGAGCAAAAAGAACACTCTACTATCTTCAAATTAAATAAAATGCCAAGAGCTAAAAAAAATAATATTCTAAAGAATTTTGTACAAAATTTCTTATCAATATTTAATTTAGAATTAAGAAAAAAAAATAATTTTGAAAAAAGATATTTTGACTCTGTAGCAGAAATTCATGAAAATGAATTAAAAATACTAAATGAAATATCTGCATATGCTTTATCAAGCAGAGCAAATCAATGGTCGATAATTCAATCTTTAAAATATATAAAAAATAAAAATATAGATGGTGATATAGTTGAATGTGGTGTTTATAAAGGTGGATCACTTTTGTTAATTTTAAAAATACTTGAAATTTTAAATTTAGATAAAAATGTATATGGTTATGATACATTTGAATTAGGTTTTGATAAACTGAGTGATAAAGATACAGATATAAAAGGTAAAAAGATTGAAAAACTTCAATTTGATAAAAACTTCTTTCCTACTAAAAAACAGGTTGTTGATACACTCTTAAAGTTTAATATTGATGAATCATTAATGCCAAATTTAATTGAGGGAAAAACTCAAGATACATTATGTTTAAGTGAAAACGTGCCGAGTCAAATATCATTTTTAAGATTAGATACCGACATATATGAACCTACTATAGATCAACTAAATAAATTGTATCCTAGATTATCTAAAGGAGGAATTTTACATATTGATGATTATGGACATTGTCCAGGTGTAAAAAAAGCTGTAGATGAATATTTTGTTAATAAAAAAATATGGCTTCACAGAATAGATTATACTTGTCGATTATTAATCAAAGACTAGATTTTTTATTCTCCACCACTAATATTTAAAACTTGACCTGTGATATACGTATTTTCTTCAGAGGTAAGAAAATAGATATATCTTGCTATTTCTAGGGTCGTTGCAAATCTTTTCATGGGAATTAATTTTTTTCTAAGATTAAGATTTTTTTTCGCAATTTTGTTATGAATTTTAGTGTTAGTCACTCCTATGACAAGAGTATTCATTAGAACATTATTAGCTGCCCAAATTTTGTTATCTCTAGGAATAAATTCATTAACCTTTTTAGAAATCGAGTAATTAAATGTATTTTTTCCACCTCCAAATTTCACTCCAATACTGGAAGTTTGTAAAATTCTTCCAAATTTATTCCTCACCATTGAAGAGGATAACTCTTTAATAATATACATTGGGATAATTGAATTTACTCTTATCGATTTTTCTAAATCGTTGATTTGAAAATTTGAGAAAGTTTTGTTATCTATAAAACCTACTAAATTAACTATTGCATCAAATTTAACTTTTTTAATATTATTAATTTTTTTTTCTATAATTTTTGAAGAAGATAAAAAATCTAACTTAAACGTTTGTAAATTTTTGTTTTTAAAAGAATAATTATTTTTATTAAAATGACAAAAAACTTTCCAATTTTTTTTTAAATAATAGTTTACTGTCTCTTTACCAATGTCAGAACTTCCTCCTAATATTAAGACTTTTCTTATCATAAGCTGAAAAATCCCGCATTCTTCTCGCCCATTAGTGTACCCTCAACATCACAAACATTACAGGGTTTAAAATTCCTATTAGAATTATTTAACATTTGTCTAATTTTAACTGATTTTTTGCTAAACCATATATCTAAAAGTTTATTATTATTCAAATTTCCTAGTATGACTTTTTTTCCCCAATCATGAGGGCACATCAGTACATCACCTTGGTAGTCTAAAAAAAAAGTATATGAGGGAATATAACAAGGTTTTTTAAGTGGTTCTTTTAAAGATACAATCTTATATTCTGCGTTTTCCATTAAACCTGATCTATTACTTAATGTTATACCAAAATCTTGGTCTTCAGAATAATATCTATGTCTTACTATGTACTGCTCTTGAGTTAATTTTGCACTCAAACACAAATCCTCTAACTTTTGCGCATCCTCTTTTCCATCGTAAGCACTAATTAATATTCTATTTAAACCGTTTTCGAAAAGTTTGTTTAACCTTTTTAAATTCAAAGGATCTCCGTTTGTGACCATTTCAATATTACATTCTGGCAAATAATTTCTAGCCATATTAACTAAATTAAAAATATTTTTATCAATTAAGGGTTCAACAAAACCGCTATATCTAATTGTACCTTTGTAACTTAATTCTTTAAGTTCTCTGCATAACTTTTCATGTAAGATATTACTAATAAATTCTTTTTTATCTTCAAAGCCTGGAGCGCTTCTAGGACAAAATGAACAAGATCTGTTACAAGTTCCTGACTCACTGATCTCTATTTCTGTTGGTAAAGGTAACATTGCTCCCTCAAATTTGAAAAATTGTATTTTTTTTTCTACTGTTTTTGATTTGTTTTCAATATTAGGGTCTAAGAATTTTTTTTTAGTCATTATATTGTATTATAAATATTTTTAAATTATCTTCAAATTTCTCAATTTAAATTGTCTTTGCTCAAGTTATCTAATTTATCATTCTCAATTATCATTCCATTTTTGACAACTAAAACTCGATCACAATTTTTTAACATATTAACTCTATGATTAATAATCATTATTATTTTGTTTTGTTTGTTTTTAATCAATGAGTTTAAAATATCTTTCTCGGACTCATAATCCAATGCATTGGTTGCCTCATCCAATATTAAAATTTGGGGATCTTTATAAATTGCTCTTGCAATTCCAATTCTCTGTCTTTGACCACCAGACAGCTTAATTCCCCTATTTCCAACAATTGTATCTATTCCTTTTTCAGACTCTAAAATAAGTTGATCTAATTTAAGTAATTTTATTATTTCAAAAATTTTTTTATCATCGATTAAGTTTTTATTAACACCTAATGCAATATTATTTCTTATTGAGTCATCAGTTAAATAAACATCCTGAGGAACATATCCAATCCTATCAGGGTAATTTTCATGAAGTGAATAATCTGCTTTTTTATTAATCAATACCATGCCTTGTTTAGGTGAATAAAGTCCTAATATAATATCAATTAATGTACTTTTGCCTGATCCTGATCCTCCAATTAATCCAATACACTCACTTTTGCTTATTTTTAAGTTAATGTTTTTTAAAACATCATGTTGAGAATTTGGGTAGGAAAAAGATAAATTTTCAATATCTATGTTTTCAACAAAATTATTTGAAATATTTTTCTGCTTATTTTGACTTTCAATTAATTCGTATTTTTCAAATTCTTTAACAATATTTATCATCGACTGCTTATGATACTGTAACACTGAAGCGCTCACATTTAGTACACCGAAGGCAGGTATAGACCTTACTAGTAATATTGCTAACAATGTTAAAATTGGAATAATATTTTTAATACTATAATCATTATAAATAAAATAGTAGGTAACAAACGAAATTGTAAGAATTGCCAATATTTCAAGAAACGATCTAGGAATAAATCCAATAAATCTATTTAATTGTTCAGCTTTTATTTTTCTAATATTTGTAATATTGAACATTTTTTGAAAATATTCAGAAGCTCCATAAAGCTTAATAATTTTTATTATGCCAAATATTTCTGATAGATTTTTTAATCTTTCCTCAGAATATGTTTTAGATTTGACACCCAAGCTTGCAAGAACATTTTTCATTAAAAAAAAGAATATGATTGAAGCTAGACCCATTGTTGCTAAAATTATTAAAGAAAGTTGATAATTAATAAATATTGTAGAAACAAATAAGAGACTTAAGACCAAGATTTCCCTTATCATATTAAGAGATGTGAATATAAAAGAAATTCCTCGTGCTGTTTCTGAAATTATTGAATTTATAAGCTTGCTTGGGTTATTTCTTACATGAAAAAGATAAGGTTGATTTAAGTATGATAAAAGTAGTCTGTTTGATAAATTTAATAAAATATTTCTCTCGACCAAAAGTGAGAGATAATTAAAACCAAGAATAAAGATATTTTTTAAAATAAATAATACTATTAACAGAATTGAAGAATATAAAATAAAGTCATTAATTTTAAGTGAAGAAACATAGCCTTTAAAATCTCCATTTGGTAATTTACTAATTAACATTTCAGGATCTGAGATAACCATTACAAATCCAGCTAATGATCCAAGACTCAAAGTTTCAACTATAGATAAAACAAACGCTCCTAAGAAAATAAATAATAAAAAAAATTTTTCACGATTTTTTAGTAGTATTAAAAATTTTTGCACCTTATTTTTTAAATTTGTCTTTGAAGAAATTTGAATACCAATTTATATATTCAATATAACCTTTTTCTATAGGATATGATGGTTTATAATCTAAAAGTTTTTTTGCTTTCTCAACACTAAGAGTTCCTCTTTCGGGTGTGAATTTTTCTCTGTCCTTTGTTTCTATTTCAATAGAAGGAAATTCTTTTTTCAGTATTTCAATTAACTGATTAATACTTCTACCTTCGCCATAGGTCAGATTAAAAATTTGATTTTTAGCATTTTTACTATTTATACAGAGAGCTATTCCCTGAATAAAATCTTTTATATAAGTAAAATCTAGTTTTTCACTTCCATCACCATTAATTATTATTTTTTGACCTCTAATTGCATTTTCTATAAATATTTGTCCAACTCTTCTACTAACACATCTTTCACCGTAAAGTGCTGAAGGTCTTATGATAGTATATGGTAAATCAAAAACTTGATTATATGATTTTACGATATACTCTCCACACATCTTAAGTGTTCCATAAATTCCGATAGGATTAAGCAATCTATCTTCCTCTACAGTTTCACCATCAAAATTTCCATAAACCATACTTGACGATAAATAAATAAAATGTGCTCCTACAGATCTGCTTGCATCAAGGGCATTCTCCAAGGTTCTTAAACTGTGATCAAAAGTAGAGTGAGGATCTTTATTAGATTTATTTGCATGTGATACTGCGGCTAAATGAATTATAAAATCTGGCTTATAACTACTAATTAATTTACTTAATGCATGATAATCTCTTGCATCTGTAATTTGGAAATTAATTTTATTCTCATTTAATAAGTTGAGTCTGTTATTTAAGACTGTCCTGTAGAACTCGTTGTTGCCTATATTATCTTTAAAATTATATAAATTATTTACACTTAATCCGTCTACAATAGTTACATCAAAATTTAATTTTTTTAGATGAATAGCTAAGTTATGACCTATAAAACCACAACCACCAATTAATAATATTTTTTTCATCTATTTAAATTTTATCGATTAAATTTGTAATTGCTTTGATTTGTTTTAAATTAATATCAGAATGACAAGGTAAAGAAATAGTTTCGTCAGAAAATTTTTTTGCATTCTTACACTCTTTTGTTCTAGCTCTATAAAAGTTCATCAAATTAACTGGTCTAGCATAATGAATACTAAAACCAACATTGTTTTTTTTGAAAAGATTTATTAATTTCATTTTAAATTTCTTTTTTAAAAAAATTGGAAAAATAAAATAAGAAGCATTATTCATAAAATTATGAAAACTAACTTGTTTACTTTTTTTAAGAAGTTTACAATAGTTCTTGGCTATTTTTTTTCTTTGAATTAATTCCTTTTTATATCGTTTCAATTGGAAGTATCCTAGACATGCCTGAAAATCTGTAAGTCTAAAATTAAGTGCTAGAGAATTGACGTTATATAAACCAGGTACTTTTCTATCTTTGATATCAGTATCAATTCCAAATGCTTTGTTTTGTTTTACTGAATTGTATATTTTTTTTGAACTTGTAATAACCATCCCTCCCTCTCCTGTGGTTATTTGTTTTGTTGGATAAAACGAAAAAACTCCAGCGTGCCCAAAATTTCCAACATGTTTATTTTTATAGTAAGTTCCAAGTGCGTGAGCACAATCTTCAATCAATTTTAATTTACTATCTCTGCAGATTTTTAATATTTTATCAATTTCGCAGGGATACCCAGCAAAGTGAACAATAATAATTCCTTTTGTTCTCTTGTTAATTTTTGATTTGATACTTTCAATATTGATATTTCCATCATACAGATTGATATCAGCAAAAACTGCTTTGGCCCCAGTATATTCGACTGCATGAGCTGTTGCTACATGGGTTTGTGCTGGCACAATAACTTCATCATTTTTTTGAAAGCCCATCGCCTTGCATGCTAGATGAAGACCAGCTGTACAATTTGAAACTAGAGATGAATATTTTGATCCTGTGAACCTTGAAAATTCTTTCTCAAAATAATTTGAATATTTACCATGAGTTAACCAACCGGACTTAAGTATTTTTTCAACTTCTCTAATATCTTTTTTGTTTATATTATTTTTTGAAAATTTAATTTTTTCCATAATTAATTTTAATTTCTTTTTTCTGTTTCTCAGACTTTATGGCCGCAAAGCATATTCTCATTACATGGAATAATCGTGTATTTTTTTTATATTTGAAATTATTTTTATATAATCTTTTTACATAATTACCTATTAAATCTTTCCTACTTTTTTTGTCAGGATAATTGCCCAATTTGTTTTTTATCTTATGTGATTTTACAAATAAATTAGTACCTTGTGGTGTATGAAATAAAGTTTTGTTTTTGTAATAAAGCTTTAATTGATGAAAATGTTTTGTATTTGAGTTGGTGTTAAATGAAACTTTGGCAATAAGTCCATTTTTAAATTTTAAAATTATCAAGTGAAAAGTACTATTCTTAAATGTGGTATCTTTTAAGGCAATATTGTTTGAGTAGGATGTAACAGAAGTTGGGTACATATCTAAAATGAAGCAAAGTAAATCGATCATATGTATTGCGCCCCCAAGAATTAAAGAAAAATTGTTTGTTTTATTCCTCCATCCAAATAACTTCTTGTACCTGCCCCATAAATAATCAGCCTCTAAAAAATATAAATCTTTATTATTTTTAGAAATTTTAGAAATATTTTTAAATAATTCTGTTGTTCTTAAAACAAAATTACTTTCGATGTTTATTTTATGTTTATTTATTAATTTTTCAATATTGTTCAACTGTTTTAAAGTTAAGCAAATTGGTTTTTCAACAAAAAGATTTTTTTTAAATTTTATACTTTCTATAATTTGTTCATAATGGAATTCATCATGACTTGCTATTGAAACTAAATCTATGGAAGGGTCTTTTGTTATTTCACTTGCATTGTTAGAAATAATTATTTTTGGATTTTTTTTTTTAAATATTTTTAACTTCTTTAAATCAAAATCAGCAATTTTCTTAATATCTGCATACTTAGAATATTTATATGCTTCAAAATGTTTATAGCCTACACCTAATCCAATTATTCCAACTCTAATTTTTTTCATACTTAAGTTTTAGCTTTATCAATTTATTATATGTATAGTATTCGTTTAAGTTATATTTTTTAAAAATTTGACGAAACTTTCTCAAATCTGATTTACAATCAATTGATAAATTAAATCTAGAATAATTTGCTAAATTATTATAATTATAAATTTTAAATTTTTTACTATTTTCATAAAAATATTTAGTAACATGCTCCTTTTGCGATTTATTTAATTTATAATTTAACCCTTCCATACTTGAAGTTTTTATTATTTCTATTGATTGTCCTTTAGGAAAAGATCTTGGAAAAACATTAGTATAAATATCATAATTTTTTTTTTTTGACTTTATAAATATAAGTTTGTCTATTAACTTGAAATCTATAAATGGGCTGTCACCATTTATTCTAATGAAATATTTGAATTTATAATATTTTGCACATGCTAATAATCTATTAAATACATTGTGCAATGGGCCTATGTAAAAATTTATTTTATTTATTTTGCAGTATTTTATTATTTTTTTATCTTCTGAATTTTTTGAGGTTGCTACAACAATTTTTTTTATTTTCTTACTTTTTTTTAAATTATTTAATAATATTTTCAAGACAGATAAATTATTTATTTTTTTTAATGTTTTTCCAGGTAGTCTTTTTGAAGACATTCTTGCTTGAATAACACAATTCATAATTTTTTTAAAATATCGAGTTAATTTTGACTTTAAGTTGTTTAAAATATGTATCCTGAAAAAAACTCTTTTTTAAAAGCTTATAGTTTAGGTGTTTAAAATAATTTCCCTTTGCTTTTAATTCCTCCTCAAGCGTTAAAGCTACATCGCTATTATTCATGTCTAGTTTAAAGTTTTCAAGATAATAAAGTATTTTTTTTGCCAATAGAGTTTTTTTAGAACTTAAGGATTCAATGTAATTTAAATTATTTAATATTTCAAAATACCTCTTTTTACTTTTCGGCTCTATTGTAATATTCCTTTTTGAATATGCGGCATTTCCTGTAATTAACACAGGTTTTCCTTTAGATGCAAATTCTAGACCAATTGTTCCTCTAGAAGTAATAACCAAATTACAAAATTTTGATAATTGGTGTGAATTTAAGTTTTTTGGACACATTCTTATATTTGGATTTCTTATTCTTTTTATCTCTTTCGCAACTATATTACTTTCATTGAATTCCCCAGATGAAGGATGAGCTTTAAATAACCACAAGACTCTTTTATTATTTATTTTCTCAATATATTCCAATGTTTTTTTAAACTGATCAAAATAATCTCTAAAAATAAGTTTTCCTTTGGCATGAGGAGACTCTGAAAATTTGTGACTTGCAAATAAAACTATTTTATCTATTTCTTTGTCCTGCAACTTAAGTTTTGTTAAGAGTTTTTTTCTTGTAAACTTTTCACCAAAGTTTTGGATTTTTATGTCAATATTTCTTGTATGTTTTAGATTCTTTTTTCCAAGAGCTCTTTCTTTCAAAAACTTATTTATTGTTGACTCTTTAGCAATATTATTTATTTTGCCAATTTTTTTTTCAATTAAACAGAAATCATAACCGTTTTTAATAACATTAGAGTTGTAGTCATATAAAATATTTGCAGCTGCCTCTATAACCCTAATTTTTTTTTTAATACCAATTCTTATTGATAGAGCATCGTTGTATGCATAAGTATATGTTCCAACAATAATACACTTTACTCTTTTAGGATTAAGAATTCTGTTAATTTTGTATATTCTGAAAATTGTTTTATAAAATAAATTAAATAATTTTAAATCAAAACTTGGATTTAAAAATTTATGACCTGTTCTTATGTAGGTGTCATAAATTAAATCACCAATTAATATATTTTTAAATTTTAGGTTGTTTATCATCCATTCAAAACCTTTTAGAAATGAAAAAATAAATAATTTTATAGATTTAAAAAATGATAAAAGGCTAATTATAATATTTGTAAATATAACATCCTTATAATTGAAAATTTTAATAAATTTTTGAAATCCAAAACTTTTATAAAATTTTATTATATCAGAATTTTTGTGTTTATCTGACAGTATAATACAGTCCAAATTAAATTTGGTATTTAGTATTTTAGCTAAATAAATGCCGTATATTGCATTATTAAACCTTCCACGATCTATGAGTACTACTTTATTTTTAGAATTAAAATTTTTAATTACCTTTCTGTTATTTTTTAAAAATCTTGAGAAATCAGATTTCATTAAAATTTAATTTCTAAAACTTATCTTTTTTGCTGGATTACCTGCGCAAATTTCATACTCTTCAGTATCTCTATTCAGTAATGAATTGGCGCCTAATACTGATCCATTAGACATCTTTACACCCTTGAGCACTATAGAATTTGCACCAATCCAAACATCATTCCCTATAGAAATAGAACTATGCTCATGTGTTTGAAACTTTATTATATTATCTCTCTTAATTGAATGTGAGGAACTTTGAATATAACAGTTTCCAGAAATTAATACATTCTCTCCAATAGTTATATCAGCTCCGGTGTTAATTACTGTAGATTTTCCAATATTTGTATTTGCATTTATTTCTAATGTTGCATCGTTGGCTGATAGTAATCTGATATTACTATCCAATTTTACACCATTGCCAATTATAATTTTTCCATTTCCTCTTAAAAGAAATTCAATGTCCCCCATTATTAAAACATCATCTCCAATAATTAAATTACTATAAATATTTTTTGGAGATGAAATTTTAATCTTTCCTTCAGTATAAAAATTTTTTCCGATTTTTGCTTTTTTATATTTAAGTAAATTTTTAAATATTAAATTATTAAAATTATTTATTTTTTTACCAAATAAAATTTTTAAATATTCAATCATATAAATATTTTTTTTTAATTAAATTTCCACTTAGTACTTTTTTTTTAATTTTTTTACCAAGAATTTGATTACTGATATACAATCCTTTTCTTGGCCTTAACATAATTAATTTTTGTTTTGTAATTTTATCATTTTTATTCAAGTCAGTTGATGAAAAGTAAGATCTTTTTGTAATCAATAAATTTTTTTTTTCATTTTTTAAAATAAATTTTCCATAATTACCTCTTGCCTCAATTAATAAATTTACATCAGTTATTAGCTTTTTTAGTTCTTTTGGATCTGCAGATAATTTATGATCTCTAAAAGAAGATGTATTTTTATCTAATGTAAAATGTTTTTCTAAGATTTTTGCTTCTAACATTGTTGCACCTAAACAAGCTAAATTACCTAAAGAATGATCTGAATAACCTATATCTATATCTGAAAATTTTTCTTTTAAATAAACAATTGAATTTAAGTTTATATATTTATTAGGAACTGGATAATCAGTAACACAATGTAAAAACGATAATTTTTTTTTTATATTTTTTTTATACTTTTTTTTAAATTTATTATAAATTTTGTTTAAATTTTTATTATCAGTTATACCAGTAGATATAATTGTTCTTTTATTAAATGAACTTATAACATCAATTAAATCAAAAAAATCATTATCACCTGAAGCAATTTTAAAAATATTTTGAATTTTGTTTAAAAATAAAGCACTTTCAATATCAAGTGGTGTTGAAAAAAAAATAATTTTTTTCTTTTTTGAAATTTGTGAAAGTTTATAAAATTGATCATATGTTAATTCAAACTTCTTTAATCTTTTTTTAGATTTTTTGTTATAAATATTTGAAACAAATTTTTCAGTTTTGAATGTTTGGAATTTAATGGCATCAGCTCCACATTCTGAAGCTTTATAAACCATCTTTACAGCTTTATCAAAACTTCCTTCATGATTGTTACCTGCTTCAGCAACAATGAATATTTTTTTGTTTTTAATAATTTTATCTATATCCACTTTTAAGAATTGCTTATAATGTTTTTAAAACTAGAGAAATTAAACTTCGGATTTTTTTTAAGCCAATCTCTATAATCGTTACCAGGTCCATAAATTTTCTCTTCTTGCGTGGGATCGTTGTCTCTGATTTTTAAAAAATATTTTTCTTCATTTTTTAAACTATCTTTAATTTTGTCATCAATATACATTTTTTGATTTAGTCCTTGTTTTAAACTTCTCCACCTATAAATTGCATTTATTATTCTTCTTCTTTCACCTGAGATATTTTCTGATCCTCGATGCCAAATATTGCAATTAAGAATAATTATTGAACCTGCTTTAGCCTCTACTGTTAAACTTTTTTTATGTTCTAAATAAGGATTACAATATTTATCAGGATAACCTGTTAATTTATGTGAACCTGGAACTACTTTTATTGCTCCATTTTCTTTTTTTGAGTCATCTAAATACATCATTGCAATAACACATTCATAGTTAGTTGAAATTTTTGTTAATGGTTTCCAATCTATGTGAAGCCTCTGTTGTCCTGATCCTTTTAATGGCTCTCTAAAATTGGAACTAGACAACATTATATCTCTTTTAATTATATGGAAGGAAGACCATAAAAGATGAGGAAGCATTACAAAATTCATAAACACCCTATCTTTGTTTGGTAGATTGCCTAAACGAGAGGCTATTGGTTCAAACTTTTTGCCTTTTTTATAAAATTCTTCACGACCCTCATAACCAGATAATTCCCCCTCTTTATCTAAAAGATAATCAATTTTGCTTCTCATATAATTCAAATCTTTTCCTAAATAACTCATTATTGATTTGCTAGGCTCCAACAAACAATAACCAAGTTCATCTAGTTGATTTAATTCTTTTGTTCTTAATGGATTTGTTTCAGACCCCATTTTTTTTAACATTTCAATTGTTTGAAAATTCATATTTTTATTAACACTTATATTATTCAGTTTATAGTTTAGATAAAGAACAAATTATGTATATAGAGATTAGTAAATTAAGTATAAATAATTTTAAATTTTTTTAATAATCCCTTTACTAATTAATGCTTTAAGTGATTTTTTTAAAACAAAAATATTAATTTTACTTAATTTAGAAATTTCTTCTAAACTAGTGTGACCATCAGAAAAATGTATAAGCCATTTAGTAGCTAGTGTCAATTTATCTGCAATAGCGTGGTCTTTTGTATTATAAAGAATTTTATATTTTGTAAGAAATGGCTCCCCATTAATTTTAACATTAAAAGGATATTTTTTTTTGCTTTTAATTTTTTTAATTTTATTTTTATGACTCCCTTTTAATTTAAAATAATTTTTTTCTATAAATTTAAAAATATTTTTATAAATTTTAATAGTTTCAAACATAGAATTAAAACTAATTAATTTTTTATTATCTAATGATGTGTGATATTCTTTATATTTTCCGTAAGGTTTACGCATTAATGAACCAACTGGTAAATTATATCCTAATGAACAGTATTGTCTCTCATCACTTCCTGAAGGAGAAAAATTAATAATTTTTTTTTTTAATTTTTTTTTTTTATTCAAAAAATTTTCTACAGAAAAATCTGCAAAACTTGATCCTAATTTACTTTTTTTATAGGTAATTATGGAATTGTGTCCTACACAAGTACAAATGTAGCCTGCAACTAAATTTTTTTTAAGATAATTTCCCTTTTTTGATAAAAAAGCTATTGCTCCTATTGTTTCGGGAGCAAATACAAATCTATAAGAAAAGTATCTGTTAGATATTTTTTTAATTTCTTTTGCCAAAAATGCTGTAACCAATGGCCCAGATAATTCATTAACTGCCAATGATGGATGACAAGTGTAAGTGTGTACTAGTATTTCTTTTTTTGAAACTCCAGGTAAGTAATACTCTGACATGGTCATTGACCCTTTCTTTAACTCTGTATCGATATTTATGTAATAGTATTTATCTTTAAGTTTTTTAAATTGTTCGTAACTTAGACAAAAAGCCCAATTTCTCCTATAATATGAAGTTTTATATGGTATTGCATTTGGAAGTTTTTTTATGAAATGAAGATTTTTTAAAAGCTTTTTCTTCTCAATTTTTTTTTTAATTGGAATTGAATAGCCCATCAAATGTAAATTATTTTTCTTAAAATCAATAAGTATTTTTCCAGAAGCATCTTTTAATGTTGCGTTTTTTACATTCCACTCATGAGGAATGTGCCAATCATTTACTTTTGTACCTGATTTAATTTCATATGTTTTTAATGGAATTATTTGAGAAAGTATTCTATGTGTTTTTCTTACATCATCGCCGGTTAAACTACGATTTAAAGGCCAAAGCAGTTCAAAATAATTTTTTAATTCTTTTATTATAGTTCTCTTCATTTAATCATTTTAAATTCAGGTTTATAGGTTTCTTCATATCTCTTTACATAAAGTTTGTTTATTTTTAAAATGGAAGACACATGATTTCTTGCTTCAATAAATTTATTTTTTTTGAATGTATCAATAAATAATTCCTGATCATTTGAATAAATATCTTTAATAATTTTTTTTAAAATAGGTTTTTTTTTTAAATGATCTAGGTCTATACGTTGTCCAAAAATTTTCGAAATTTTTTTTTTTCTACCAGTAATATAATAAAAGTTTTTACTGTCTCTTATTGCATAATCTCCCGTATTCAAGATTCCTTTATTAATATCACCCAAATAAAGGTCTTTATAACTATTAGCATATCCCAAACAAACATTTTTACCAGAATAAATCAGTTCCCCTTGCCTTTTTGAGTTTTTAATTATATTTCCATCTTTATCTTTTAGAAAAAATTTACCTCCTTTCAATGGTTGTCCTATACTACCTAATTTAAGTTGAAAATATTTTGGATTTAGATAAGACATTCTTGGAGAAGTTTCAGTTTGTCCATACATATAAAAGATTTTTATTTTTCTTTTTTTTGCATATTTTGAAATTTTTCTTAAATAATAATTTTCAAGACCACCTCCTGCTATAGCTATATATTTTAAGTAGTCAGAATTAAGTATTTTAAAATCAATTTTTTCTAAATATTTTATCATTATAGGTACACTATAAAATGAATTGATCTTAAATTTTTTAAAACATTCCCAAAATTTACTTTCCATAATATTTTTTTTAGTAATAATTAAAGAACCACCAGCAGAAATATGAGAATTTATAATTGAAATTGCATAACTATAGGCTGGCTGTAGGGATGTAATTGACCTACTATTATGTGTAAGACCAAAATATTTTTTTATTTTACTACAATTGTCAATTAAGTTTAATTGCGATAATCTTACAAATTTTGGGGAAGAGGTGCTTCCAGATGTTGTTAATAAGAGTGAATTAACAGTATTAATTTTTATTTTTTTTTTTCCTAACTTTTTGTAACAAACATTTCGATTTAAAATCTTATACCCTTTTATATTCAAAAAATTCATTTTACTCTGTAAACAGATGACATAATTTGGATTATATTTTTTTTCTAAATCTTTAAAAAATTTTTTAGAAATATTATTATCAACAATTACTTTAACTAATTTCAAATCCAAAAAACCAATGTATGACGAAATAGAATCAATAGAATTATCAACTAAAATGAGAACTATTGATCCGCTTGGAAACAATTTTTTAAACCTGTTTTTTATTCCAAAAAGCTCAGTGTAATCTACCCTGTTAAGTTTATCATCAATAAGAGCCACTTTTGATTTATATTTCTTGAGATTTTTAAACAATTCATTCATACATAATCTGAAAAATAAATATTTATCAAAATACTTACAACAAATATGTCAAAAGAAATAGAGCAAACTTTAGAGAAAATATTTATAATTGCGTTAGATATAAAAAGAAATAATTTTATTAAATTAAAAAAATCGAAAAATATTGATTTAGATTCTTTAAGTTACATGACTCTTGTAAATTTAATAGAAAAAAAATTTAAAATTAAACTAAAAAAAAATGATTTTTTTAATTTAAAATCTTTCAAAAAAACATTAGTAATTATTAAAAAATATATAAAATAAGTTGAGCAAAATTAAAAATAAACTTTATAAAGAATTTTATTCTTCATTTAAGAAAATAAATAAAAATAAAATCAAAAACGTTTTTATAACTTCAGATTTATCGAGCCTACATAAAATAGACATAAAAAATAATCAAAAAATACAAATTATTCTTAAAGCCTTAATTGATAGTTTGGGAAAAGGTTACACAATTTTTTTTCCAGCAGCATCGCTAAATTTAATTGGAAAAAAAGAATTTTTTGACAAAAAAAATACAAGAACGTACTCAATGGGAAGTCTCTCAGAATATATAAGGAAATATAAAAAATGCGATAGATCTAATCATCCTTATTGGTCAATATTAGGAATTGGAAAAAATAGTAAAATACTTAGAAGTACTTCTTCACACGCTTTTGCACATGAATCCGCCTGGTCTAAAATGCTTGAACTTGATACATTACAAATAAATTTAAATATCGAGCCATGGAATGCTGTTTCATTAATTCACTTTGTTGAAACTATAATGGGTGTACCTTATCGATACAATAAAGAGTTTCAGCATTCCATGAAAATTGACGGTAAAATTTATAAAAAAAAATTTTACTTACCTGTGAGATTTAACTCACCAAAAATTAGAAAAAAATACAATAAAAATCTAATTTTTTTTAAAATAATGAAAAAAAATAAAAAACTATTTTTTAACAAAAATTTTTATGGACAAAATATTTGGTCATTTAAAATGAGAGATTTTTTTGAAGTATCTGTAAAAGAATTAAAAAGAAATATTTATACTTGTGTAAATAAACCAATTAAAAAATATAAAAATTATTAACTTAAGAAAATTATGTATATATTTATTTATCTTTCTCTGCATAGCAATTTAATATTTATCAAATATAATGTTTAAAAAATCTTTTATAAAAGCTATCTAAAATGAAAATTCTTCACGTTAATTTTTCAGACAGTGAAGGTGGTGCTGCAATAGCAGTTAAACGCTTTCATGATATTTTAAATATTAACAGTCTAAATTCTTACATGATGGTTAGTGAAAAAAAATATAATCAAAACAATATAATAAATATTCCAAAAAATTCTGAAAAAATAAAAAACCTGTTTAAAGATTCTTTTAATCGGAAAATAATTAAATTATTAAAACAAAATAACACAGGGTCTCATTCATTAAATCTTATCCCTTCAAAATTATTAAAAAAAATAAATAATTTTAATGCTGACGTAGTAAATCTCCATTGGATAGGAAATGAGACGATTTCAATAAAAAATATTAATAAAATAAAATCTGAAGTAATATGGACTCTCCATGATATGTGGCCCTTTTGCGGAACTGAGCACTACTCTTTAACTGAGGAATATATTCAAGGGTATAAATCAGTAAATAAACAAAATAGTTTACTTTCTTTTAATATCGATAAATATATTTGGAATCTCAAAAAAAAAAACTTTGGAAATATTAATAAGATTATCTGTACTTCAGAATGGATGTATAAAAAAGTTATAAAAAGTGGGATTTTTAAAAATAAAAAAATCACAACAATACCGCTCTTAATTGATCAAAATTTTTGGAGACCAATAAACAAAATTTTAGCTAAAGAAATTTTGAGTATAAATAAAAATAAAAAAGTAATAGTCTTTGGAGCAGATAATTTTATTGCTAATAAAAGAAAAGGTTTTAAACTTTTTGTTGAATCAATAAAAAAATTAGAAGAAATTGATTTTAAAATATTAACTTTTGGTGAAAATAAAAATTTAGATGATTTAAAAAAACTAAATATAGAAAATTTAGGATACATTCAGGATGATCTTACAAAAAAAATAGTTTACTCAGCAGCAGATGTTACTGTAGTACCAAGCACAATAGAAGCCTTTGGGCTTGTAGCTCAGGAAGCCACCCATTGTGGTTCACCTTGTGTGGTATTCAAGGATACTGGCCTAACATCAGTAATTGAAAATAAAAAAAATGGATATCTAGCTAATTATAAATCAAGCGAGTCTTTAGCTGAGGGTATTAAATGGTGCTTAAATAATATGAATTCTAAACAAGATGAAATAAATAAATTCACAAAAGAAAAATTTAACACAGGTAATATAATTGAATCATATATAAATTTTTTGAAATCTTAATATATCAATACTACAATATAACATGCTTATAGTTGAATTTTTTGGACCATCTGGCTCAGGCAAGAGTTATTTAAGAAAAAAAATGATAAGCAAATATTTTAAAAACTATAAAGTTTATGATTATAAAAGTATTAATTTAAATTTAAAAAAACAAAATTTTCTTGTAAAAATTTACTTCAATTTAATTAAAAGTAGTTTTGTTTTAAAAATTAAAAAAATTTTTAAAATAGAAAATTTACAAATTAGTTTCTTAAGTTTTTTTTTTAAAAATTACAATAAAACTATCAAGCAAAACACATTTAGAAATAAGAATGTTAAACAGTTAATTATAATTGAGGATTTAATTAAAAAATCTTCCTTTGATTATAGGGAAAAAATGAATTTTTCAAGATGGGCAAAAGAGGAAATAATTGGAAATGAGCATGCTAGAAATAATAAAAATATTAAAAGTATCTTAATAGATAGTGAAGGCTTAATTCAAAGATTATTTGTATATTGTTATAAAAAAAAAAATAAAAAAGAATTAATACAAAGATACTTGAATAATATTAATCTACCAAATGTTTTGATACATTTTCGAAATATTAGAATAAAAAAAAAAACTGCTAAAAATATTGATAAAAATGAAATTATAATGATTTATCTACTTACACTAAATTTTTTAAAACAAAAGAAAATATTACTATTAAATTCTGAACAAGGCGTAGATAATTTGCAAAAGAATATTTATAAGAAATTAAAAGAATACAAAAAATGAAAATTTCTATTTTTCAATCAAATTATTTGCCGTGGAAAGGTTATTTCGATTTAATTAACTACGTAGATATTTTCTATTTTTTAGATAATGTTGAATATTCAATAAATACATTTAGGAACAGAAATAAAATTAAATCTAAAAATTCTACTTTTTATTTAACAGTTCCTTTGGATCATAATACTTCCAAAGAATTAGTTTCTGAGAAAAAGATAATTAATAATAATTGGCAAATTAAACATTGGAAATCAATTCAACAATCATACTCCACTTCAAAAAATTTTGTAAAAGTTTCTGATTTACTCAGACCATTTTATCTTGAAAAAAAATATAAATCTCTCTCAGATTTAAATCAGAATTTAATATTTAAAATCTGCGAATATTTGAATATAAAGACAAAATTAGTTAAGCACGATGAATTCTTGCACAAAAGTAAAGACAAGAATTTAAGATTAATAGAAATTATTGAAAAATATAATTGCAATACCTATGTGACCTCACCCATTGCAAAAAATTATATCGATGAAAAAGAGTTTGAAAAAAATAAAATTAAAGTAGAATGGTATGAGTATAGTCAAAAATTAAACAGATTATCTATAATTGATTATTTGTTTAATAATTAAAACAATTAATTTATCTAAAAAAAAGTGGAAACAGAAAATAATCTAGTTCTAATTGTTGGTTCTAAACCTGGAGCAAAATTTCCAGACTTAGATGTAAGTTATATTTATACTGCAAATGGCGCAGCTGAAAGAGCAAAAGAATATCTATCTAAATATAGTAAAGCTTCTTTTGCATCTATAATATCAGGAAGGGAATTTGAAAACAACATAGAAGTCCAGAAGCGTGTGGTCTCAGCAAATCCTAAAGAATTAATTTCAAGATCAGATTATATTAATATATCGAATTATAATTTTTGTAGTTCAATCAAATTCAAATTTTATTCAAATTTCAAACAGTTCTTATTTCAAGGTCAATTTTTTAAATTAAATTTAATCGATGTGCTATTTTGCGAATTTACTTATATGAGCTCAATTAAAGAAAAGATAAATTTTTTATTATATACAATTAAAAATTTTAAATTTAATGGCGTTTCTACAGGTTTTTTTGCAATTTTATACGCTCTAAAATTTCATCCTCAATCAAAAATAATAATTACTGGTATTGGTATGCAAGGAGGTGGTCATTTTTATAATCAAAAATCAACAAGATATACAAATAGATCTAAAGTAGATAAAGCATTAATGAATTGTATGAAATTAGTTTATAAGAAAAGGCTTTTTACAGTTGACTCTGAACTTGCCAAAACAGTGGGTATAAATTTTTTAGATGTTAAAACTTTTTAGTTTTTTTTTACTTTTTGAAAATTTATAATAATAAATAATGAATGAATGATAGATTAAAAATATATTTAACTAAAAATTTAAATCAAAATTTAATAAATAAAATATTAAAACTTAAATCGACAAATTGGAAAAATACTCTTTCAAGTCAAAAGAAATGGTTTAAAAAAAATTTATTTAAGAATGATATTCATATTATTTTAGAAAATAAAAAAATATTAGTAGGCTATGTAGCGCTGAGAAAAAGAATATTTTATTACGATGATAATCATAAATATATCAATCAAATTTTATTATTTGATACATTAATAATAAGAAAAAAATATAGAGGAAATGGATACGCTGAAAAATTAGTGAAAAAAACAATTAAAATCTCAGATAAATTAAAAACTTTAATGATATTGTCTTGTAAAAAAGAGGTATTAGATTTTTATGTTAAATTAGGTTGGAAAAAAATTTATAAAAAAAATTTAAATATTTTAGATGATAAAAGTTTAAAAAACTTTTTATTAATTTATAAAAAAAATTTAAGTTTAAAGGGCCAAATATTTAAAAAAAAAATTAATCTTTATCTCAATAAATGAATATAATAAAAAAAAATATTAAAATTGCACATTTAAGTTTTGACTTATCTGCTGGGGCAGGCGTCTACATAACTAGATTTCATAAATTTCTCCATCAAAAAAATATTAAATCTAAAATATTCACAAATTCAAAAATTAAAGATTCAAAAATAGAAACTTTAAATTCACAAAATTTAATTTTGAGAGTTTATTTTAATTTTATAAAAAAAATTAATTTTTTTTTTTTAAAAAATAAGAACAAATATTCTTTTTACTTTAAATGGTTTTATTTAATCAACCATTTAAAAGAATTAGATGCAATCTACAAATTTAGACCTAATTTTTTAATTATTTATAATAACAACAGTTTTATAAATTATAATTTAATTCTTAAACTTCAAAAAAAATTAAATTTAAAAATCATTATTTATCCACTAGATATGGAACCAATAACAGGTGGTTGCCATTATTTTTGGGATTGTCAAAATTTTAAAAAAGGCTGCATAAAATGTCCAGCTGTAATTAGCCCTCTTCAAAATCAAGTTAAGAAAAATATGCAAATAAAAACCGATTTTTATAAAAGGTCAAATCTTGGATTAATATCTGGAACCAAAACTTTATCTAAAATTATAAAAGGGTCATCTATTTGGCAAAGTAAAAAAAATTTATTAACTTTGTATTCGGGTATAGATAAAAAAATTTTTTACCCAAGAATAATATATGATAAAAAATTTAATGTTTTATATAGATCAAGTTTTAATCTAAGAAAAGGTGAGCATATTTTAAAAGAAACATTGCTTAAATTATTAAATGATTCTCAATTCAAATCAAAAATAAATTTTATAGTAATTGGAAGTAACTCAATAAATGATTTTTTACAAAAAAATAATTTTAATTATAAATACTTAGGCGCACCACAAAACGATAAAGACTTATCTAATATTTACAAACAATCAGATTTTTTTCTAAATACTTCTATACAAGATGGGGGGCCAATGATGATCAATGAAGCTATAATGTGTAATTTGCCTGTTATTTCTTTCCCAACCCAATTAGCAACTGAAGCTATCAATAAATCAAATGGATTTTTAATTAAATCAAATTATTCTCAAAACCTGAGTAAAGTATTGAAAAAAATATCCAAACTAAATAGATATCAAGTAAATAAAATGAAAAACAATATTAATAGAAGTTTATTTAAAAAAGAGTTTGATAGAGAATATCAATTTAAAAAATTTTTTTGCTTTTTAAAAAAATTATAAAATATGAATTCAAAAGAAAAGAAATTATTTTCAAAATTGGGGTACTTCATACGAGAAAAAGTAATTAGTACTAATGAGTGTAAAAAAATAAGTCAAATATTAATGAAAGCAATATCCAAAGAAAAACGTTTGCACCAAAAATATAAAAGTAAAAATTCTAAAATGAAAGATTACGGTATGGTAATGGTTTGTCCCATGTATGGAAATATATTTTTAAAATTACTACAAAACAAAAAGTTAATTGATCCTTTTAACAAGATACTGGGAAAAGACTGTATTATCTATGCTTACACTTCATCCAGTATGCCTCCAAATAAAGGAAATTTTTCAAATAGAATTCACGTAGATTGTCCAAGATTTATAAAAAACTATATAACAAATATGGGTTGCACAATTGCTCTAGATGATTTTTATTTAGAAAATGGAGCCACACAATTTATGCCTGGTTCACATCTTTCACCCAAAACTCCAACGATAAGTACATTTAATAAAAAAAGAAAACATTTTGTCTGTAAAAAAGGGAGTGTATTTTTTTTTAACGGTAGATTATTTCATAGTGGAGGAAAAAACAGTACTAATTCATGGAGACATGGTTTGACACTAAATGTTTCGCGATATTGGATGAAACAAAGATTTGATATGAGATCAATTCTTAAAAATAAAATTAAAATTAAAAATTTAGATCCAAAGATAAAGCAAAAATTAGGTTTTACGACTATACCTCCAAGTTCATTGGAAGAATATTATGGATATGGTATGAAAAAAAGTTACAGTAAATAACAAAAAAAATAATGAACAACAAAACTAAATGTCCAATTTGTAAAAAAAAAGAATTTAAAAAATTTTTTAAATCTAAAATCTCACTCACTTCCGATAGAAATTTAGTAAAAAAAAATTCTGATGTTGGATACTGCTATAAATGTAAAGTGATTCTAAATTCAACAGGTTGTAGAAATCAAAAAAAATTTTACTACGATGAATATAATTTGCTAGGAAAAAAAGCAAATGAAGAATTCAGAATTTATTCTGGAAAAAACTCAGGCTCAGAAAGTGAGATTATGGCAAAATATTTTTTTGAGAATTACAAAAAACCACATGAAGGTAAACTTCTAGAAGTTGGAGCTGGTAAAGGTTTATTTCTAAAACATATAAATAAATTGCTTCCAAAAATGGATCTGTATGGTTTAGAGCCTTCTAAGAATGCTGCACATTATTTTAAAAAAAATCTTCCGAAAGTTAAATTTGATCAAAACTCTTTGGAGTTATCTAAATTTAGAAAAATGAAATTTGATGTAATAGTTTCGACTGGTGTTATCGAGCATGTAAATAATCCAGACGAATTTTTAAAAATTACTTGTAAGTTATTAAAACCAAATGGAACAATGTTTTTATGTCTGCCGAATTTTGAAAGTAAGGTCGATGATTTAATTTTATATGATCATCTTTCAAAATTAACAAAATATTCATTAAATTTAATGTTTGATAAACACAATCTTAAATTAATGAAACAAAATATCTCAAAAAAAAGAGTGTGGATATGGAATGTTTTAAAAAAGGTAAAAAATAAAATTAAATTAAAAAGAAATAACAATGATATTAAAATATTAAAACAACATGTTTTAAGTTTTAATAAAATGGACAATGCATATTTAAGGTATGCAGATAAGAAAAAAGATTTAACATTTTACGGAATTGGCAACTCTGGATTCTATTTTTACTTTAAATATTTAAATAAATTTAAGAATAAAATTAAATATATAGTTTTAGATAATGACAGTTTGAGAAATTCATATCTTTTTAAGGCAAAGATTATTTCAAGAAAAGATATTAAAAAAAATAACATAAATAGCATCTATATTTCTGCAAGTCCTTGTTATCATTCTTTGATGAGAAAAAAACTTAAAGATATAAATTTTCAAGGTAAAATTTATAATTAATGAAAAGACTCATTCCATTTAATAATGCACACTTTTCAAAAGAAATTCCAAAAAAAATAAATAGGCTGTTTAAATCTAAGTTTGTTCAGACCGCAGCAGGATTTAATTATTCAAAAAAATGTAATCAATTTATTGAAAAAAAGTTAAATGTAAAAAAATGCTATATTACTAATTCATGTACAGCTGCACTTGAGGTAGCAGCTTTAGTTATTAATCTTAAAAGAGGAGATGAAGTTATATTGCCAAGCTATACTTTTGTTTCAACTGCAAATGCCGTATTACTTAGAGGTGCAACACCAGTATATGTTGATATTAAAGATGATGACTTAAATATAAACGAAGAACTTATAAGTCAATCAATCACTAAAAGAACCAAAGCAATAATAGTGGTTCATTATGCTGGTTTCTCCTGTAATATGTTAAAAATTAAAAATATTGCAAAAAAAAATAATCTTTTTCTTATTGAAGATGCTGCTCAATCTTTTTTGTCTAAACACAAAAATAAATACTTAGGAACTATTGGAGACATTGGCTGTATAAGTTTTCATGAAACAAAAAATATTACTTCAGCGGAAGGTGGTGCAATCTTAATTAATAACAAAAAGTTAATAAAGAAGTGTAGTATTGTCCTTCACAAAGGTACTGATAGAGAAAATTACGAGAGACTTGGAAAGAAATTTTATAGTTGGCAAGGAATTGGTTCATCTTATATGCCGAGTGATATAATATGCCTAATACTTTATCATCAGCTGAAAAATTCTATGAAAATTACTTTAAGAAGAAAAAAAATTTGGATGACTTATTATAAAAAGTTATCATTTTTAGAAAAAATTTCAAAATTTCAAAATTTAAAACTTTTTAACCAATCAAATGGGCATATGTTTTATTTATTATTTAAAAATAAAACACTTAGAGATTTCTTTTTAAAAGAATTAAATGAAAACGGTATTCAATCAACATTTCACTATATTCCTTTACATATAACGCCATTTGGAAAAAAACATGGGAAAAAAAAATTTAGTTTAGAAGTAACAGAGAGTATTTATAATCGTATAATTCGGTTGCCACTTTGGTATGATGTAAACTATAATGTTGTTATTAAAACAATTAAAAAAATATTTAACAAATTAAATAATCAAAAAAGCTAAAATTCAATAATTTTATGAATATCATTTTATTTGGTATTACTGGATTTGGAAATATTGTGCTAGAAGAATTAATTAACCTAAATCACAAACCAAAAATAATTATTACTAGGCATGAAATTAATCCTGACCCTTATTTAAATTTACCACAACTAAGTAATTTAGGAGAAAAATATAAAATACCAGTGATGTTTGATAAAACACATATATCTGGGGAATTTGATCTATGTATTGTTGCAACTTATCACTTGTTAATAAATATCAAAAAATCAAATTTTAAATCAGCATACAATATTCACCCATCTTTATTACCTAAATTCAAAGGAAGAGATCCAATTACAGAAGTGATTAATAAAAAACAAAAATTTACTGGTGTTAGTGTACATAAACTAACTGATAAATTCGATGATGGTGAAATAATTTTTCAAAAAAAACTAAAGATAATTAAACTTGAAAAAAAAAGCATAATGATGCAGATGTTGCCTATCTTTAGATCCTCTACTAGAGAAATTATTAGTAAAAGTTCATGACACAAATCATCGAGTTAATTAGAATCTATATTTAGTTTTATAAAAATTTTTTTCAGTGCATAAATCAAGCCAATTGAGCTATTAGTACTG
>ENA-UOXV01001770-UOXV01001770.1-marine-metagenome-genome-assembly--contig:-NODE-1770-length-29420-cov-30.459697_pt1 | contig 29420 bp, 17 predicted proteins | sample MGYA00238165_ERZ766961 | MGnify/ENA primary metagenome ERZ766961 (study PRJEB28924, sample SAMN03173240) | marine metagenome | biome: Marine; feature: Water; material: Subsurface seawater | place: North... | reverse complement strand
TGGGCTGATTATTTTGTCAAGTTCATTGAAGCTTATGAGGCGGAAGGAATTCCTGTCTGGGGAGTGACCATTCAAAACGAACCCATGGCCACGCAGCGCTGGGAGTCCTGTATTTACTCCGCTGAAGAGGAGCGGGACTTTTTAAAAAACAACCTCGGGCCCGCGTTTGAACGAGCGGGTTTTGGTGACAAAAACATTGTGGTTTGGGACCACAACCGCGACCTTATTTCACATCGTGCCAACACCATCTTCAATGACCCTGAGGCTGCCCAATACGCCTGGGGAATTGGTTTTCATTGGTATGAGACTTGGACGGGCGGTGAGGCGAAATACGACAACCTCAAAAACATCAACGAATCGTACCCAACCAAGAACTTACTGTTCACTGAAGGATGCCAAGAAGGGTTTGATGCCAATCATTACGAACGGTGGTCCAATGCCGAACGCTACGGAAATTCAATGATCAACGACTTCAATAGCGGTACTGTCGGTTGGACGGATTGGAACATCTTGCTCAATGAAAATGGCGGGCCTAATCACGTACAAAACTTCTGCTTTGCCCCGATTCACGCCAACACACAGAGCAATGAATTGATTTACACGCCGACCTACTATTACATCGGGCATTTCTCAAAATTCATTCAACCCCATGCGAAACGAGTGAGCACAACGGTGAGCAGAAGCACCTTGGAAAGCACTTCATTCCGCAACCCCGACGGTCAAACCGTCACGGTAGTCATGAACAAAACAAACGAAAAGATCGCGTACAAATTGATCGTTGGAAATGTTGAGGTTCCGACGCAGATTGCACCTCACGCGATGCAAACACTGCTGTATTGAGGTTTTTAACCCGATTCTTTCGTTTCATCGGACCAACAGGACGCATTCTAGCACCGCTCACGTTGCTGCTCATTCCCGCGGTGGCGATGATGTACACCGACTCGGTTGACTGGTCATTGTTGGATTTTTTGGTGATGGGGAGCTTGCTCCTTGCGGTCGGTTGGGGAATCAATTGGTCGATTGAAAGAATCCAGCAAACCATTTTCCGACGCATCTTACAATGCCTCATAATTGGATCTTTTCTCTTGATTTGGATCGAATTGGCCGTTGGTCTTTTTTGAGGGACTCTTCTTTTTCATGGACGCTGTAAAAGCCCGTTCACTGGGTTTCTGTTGTACCTTGCAGGAGATTGGTCTCCCTTGTTCGAAATGATCGAACTTCACTTTCTATTTTTCTGCATTTTGAAACTTTTCACCCTTCTTGCTTCGCTCTTTTTAGTTGTTGGATTGCACGCACAAATCAATCCCCCTTTTGATTTTGAAACCGAACAAACCACGCCTGTTCTTACCAACTTCGAAATGGCTGAAACGATGGTGGTCGAAAACCCTGATGCCAGCGGCATCAATACCAGCGCAAATGTTGCTCAAATGGTTCGGTACCCTGGCGGAAATGTCTGGGCAGGGAGCATTGTCACCCTGCCGGGTTATTTGGACCTCACCGAAGTTGGCGCATTTCGCATGAAGGTGTATTCTCCAGTCGCTGGGGCCGTAATGAAACTGAAGCTCGAGGGAAATGGCGTAATTGAGTTGGATGCATTGACCACTGTAGAGAACGCGTGGGAAACCTTGGTGTGGGATTTCACTGGAATCCCTGGGGGTATTTACAACCAAGTCGCTTTTATGTTGGACTTTGGCACTGAAGGCGACGGAACGTACTTCTCCACTTTTTACTTCGACGATGTCGAACTCTATCAAAGCACTTTGGGTTTGCAACAAGTCAGTTTGCCGATTGACCATGAAGACGAGTCTGTGCACTATCAAACCACCTCGTTCGCAGGAAATTATTCCGAATTGGTGGTCGATCCTATGGACGCCGACAATCACGTTATGAAGGTGACAAAGCACTGGCAATCTCTGAACTATTCGGGCACAACCATGAGCACACCTGCGGGACTTGCTGTGCCCATTCCGTTCGAATCTGGTGCCACCGAGGTGAGTGTCGATGTTTGGGTTCCTACAGCAGGAGCCGCAATCCGGTTGAAGGCAGAAGAAGCTTTCCAACCAGCGAATTCAGTGGAAACACAACAGAACGTTGCTGTAGCGGGCGAGTGGACCACCATGACGTTTGATTTCTATCAAAATGTACCCGGCACACAAAGCCTCAACTTCAGCTTCGACTACAATATCCTGTCGATTTTCTTTGACTTCGGCAACGAGGGCTACTTGTCAGGGATCCAGGATTTCTACTATGACAATGTGGTGTTCAATGGGAATTCCGCATCGATTTCCGAGGCAGAAGCCAAAGGACCTTGGCTCTATCCTAGTAGCGTCTCCTTAGGTAGTTTCCTAAACGTTGCTGCCAATGCCAGCAGCTTTGAACGGTTTCGAATCTTCAGCACCTCAGGTCAGGTCGTTCACGACACCTGGATCCGTGGAAACACCCGTATCGGCCTTTCCGGGCTTACGTCAGGGGTATACATCTGCCAGCTTGGGAATGACCGTCGCGTGACCCAAAAAATCACGATCGCTCAGTAGCATCAACCTTTCATTGAGCCAAGTCGCCGGATAGATCAATAAAAGCGCCGACCAATGCCCGCGATGCCTCATCGTTGGGCTTGGGTTCATTAGGGGACTTTATGCCCCCAACTCGCTTCGGTCAACGCAAACCAATCTTCTGTTTCGAGTTCAATTTTGTGGGCCTTAGCCATCGCTTGAATTCGGTCCACGCGGGTTGTTCCTACCACAGGGATTATCCCCGCGGGATGCCGAAAAAGCCAAGCCAGTAAAAGGCATTCAACCGTGCATGAATATTTCTCAAGCATGCGATGGATGACCGGCTCCAATCGATCTTGAACCGCTCCCGGTTCTTTGAAAAAACCACCTAAAGGTGACCACGCCATGGTTCCAATGCTGTGGGATTGATGGAAGTCTAGTGTTCCGTCCAACATCGGCGTTGTGTGGGTTAAGGAGCACTCGATTTGATTCCAATGCGGGGTTCCCTCGGTTCCGATCAAGGCCAATTGGGATGGCGTGAAATTGGAAACGCCCCATTCTTTTATTTTCCCTTGGCCTCGAAGTTTTTCAAGCACAGGAACCGCAACGCGTGGATCCAAAAGTGGGCTTGGGCGATGAAGCAAAAAGACGTCGATGTAATCGGTTTGGAGCTTGCGTAGGCTCTTCTCTAAAGCGTTTTCTATGTACTCCGCTGAATAATCATAATGCTTCACCGAGTGCGTCGCTCCTTCGGACGGATAACGGATGCCGCATTTTGAAACAAACACAACTTGCTCCCGGGATACCCCTGATGCAGCGAATCCATCTCCAAAGTCCTGTTCCGTCGTGTATCCGCCATAAATGTCTGCGTGATCAAACGCGTAAACCCCCGCTTCCAACGAGGCTTCTATGGTTTGTGCAATTTGCTGGGTCGTCATTTTGGCGCCCCAGACTCCCCAGTTCATGGTGCCCGCAATAATCGTTGATGGATGCATTGGATTGGGTGATTCAAAAAAAGGGAGCCGCATTGGCCCCCTTTTATATTCTGTGTCTTCTGTCTTACGCGCGATCCAGGTCCATCACCTTCGCCCAAGCTTGAACGAAATCGTTCACAAATCGCTCTTCCCCGTCGGCACATCCATAGACCTCAGCAATGGCGCGCAATTCTGAATTGGATCCAAAAATCAGGTCCGTTCGCGATGCAGTCCATTTCGTTTCTCCCGTGGTCCGGTCCGAACCCGCGAACCCTTCAGAAACAGGATCAATCGCTTTCCACGTGGTCTTCATGTCGAGTAAGTTCACAAAGAAGTCGTTGGTGAGTTCACCCGGACGATTCGTGAAGACACCGTGCATGGAGCCGTCATAGTTTGTTCCAATCACTCGCATTCCGCCAATCAAGGCGGTCATTTCCGGCGCGGTCAACGTCATCAATTGCGCTTTATCGATCAGCATTTCTTCCGTTGATGCAGTGGCACTCCCCTTTTTATAGTTTCGAAATCCATCGGCTCGCGGCTCAAGCACAGCAAACGAATCGATGTCTGTTTGGGCGTCCGTCGCGTCACCACGCCCTGGCGTGAAAGGAACCGATACGGCGTGGCCAGCATTCGCTGCCGCCTTTTCAACGCCTGCGCAACCCGCTAGAACGATGAGGTCAGCCATTGAAACGTGAGCGCCGCCTGCCGCGTTGAACTCTTTTTGGATGCTTTCCAAGGTGTCGAGGACTTGACCCAATTGAGTTGGGTTGTTCACCTCCCAGTAACGCTGAGGAGCAAGTCGAATTCGGCCGCCGTTCGCCCCTCCTCGTTTGTCGCTTCCGCGGTACGTGGATGCTGAGGCCCATGCCGTAGAAACAACTTGAGAGACCGTCAAACCCGACGCCATGACCTTCTCCTTCAAAGAAGTCACGTCACCCGCGCTCAGCGCACCGCCTGTTGGAGCGGGTACAGGATCTTGCCAAATCAATTCTTCCGAGGGAACCTCTGGACCGAGGTACCGCTCAATCGGACCCATGTCGCGGTGAGTGAGTTTAAACCACGCTCGTCCGAATGCATCTGCAAACTCCTCTGGGTTCTCGTGAAATCGTTTCGAAATAACTGCGTACTTCGGATCCATTCGCAACGCCAAGTCCGTTGTTAACATGATCGGTGTGTGGCTCTTTGATGGGTCGTGTGCGTCGGGCACGCTTCCCGCTCCACCGCCATTCTTAGGCTTCCACTGCTGCGCTCCAGCAGGGCTCTTTGTAAGCTCCCACTCAAAACCGAACAGGTTCTCAAAGTAGTTGTTGCTCCATTGGATTGGGGTGGTGGTCCAAGCGCCTTCTAGTCCACTGGTAATTGCATCGCCCCCTGCTCCTGTACCAAATGTGTTTTTCCATCCCATGCTTTGCTCCTCAATTCCTGCGCCTGCTGGCTCCGAACCTACATGCTTTTCAGGATCAGCAGCGCCGTGTGTTTTTCCGAACGTGTGTCCGCCGGCAATCAAGGCCACTGTTTCCTCGTCGTTCATCGCCATTCGACCAAATGTTTCGCGAATGTCGCGTGCCGAAGCGAGTGGGTCAGGGTTTCCGTTTGGACCTTCTGGATTGACATAAATCAAACCCATCTGCACCGCAGCAAGAGGGTTTTCAAGGTCTCGATCGCCGGTATACCGGTTATCTGCCAACCACTCTCCTTCGGAGCCCCAGTAAATATCTTCTTCTGGTTCCCAAACGTCCGGACGTCCGCCCCCAAAACCAAAGGTTTTGAATCCCATTGTTTCCAACGCACAGTTTCCTGCCAAAATCATCAAGTCAGCCCAAGAAATTTTCCTGCCATACTTCTGTTTGATCGGCCACAAAAGAAGGCGTGCCTTGTCCAGGTTGGCGTTATCTGGCCAGCTGTTTAATGGAGCAAAACGCTGCATTCCGGATCCACCGCCACCCCGTCCGTCCGCAATCCGGTACGTTCCGGCGCTGTGCCACGCCATGCGAATGAAAAAAGGACCGTAGTGTCCGTAATCTGCTGGCCACCAATCCTGTGAATCCGTCATCAACCGATTGATGTCCGTTTTCAAAGAAGCGTAATCCAATGATTCGAATTCCTTTTTGTAATCGAAGTCTTCGCCCATCGGGTTCGATAGCTCCGAGTTTTGTCGTAAAATACTAAGGTTGAGTTGGTTGGGCCACCAATCTGTGTTGCGCGTTCCTCCGCCAGCGCTCTGCTTCAGTGCACCTCCCAAAAAAGGACACTTGCTTTCGCTGTTCACGTTGTACGTGTTTTTTGCATTTGTGTGCGGGGTTTCGTTGCTCATTATCCTGTGATTTTTTATTCTGTTTACATTCCAACACGTGCTGTCTCGGCACTTCTCAAAATTACGCTTTCAGCGGCTATTTATTCAAGCTTTTTATGCCCTTCAAAATGTCAGTCACCCAGCGATTTCAAAGGCTCAATATCGGGTTTATTCAATCGTCGAGCGTATCTTTCTTTGAAACAAAAAGAGCGCCGGTTGATCGGCGCTCTTTTCAATGTTTCGTGATTCTTTCCGCCGACCTATAGCAGGTTGATGCGTTGGGCCAGTTGATCTTTGTAGCTTCCGCCCACAGGGATTTCTTTGTCAATTCCATCCATCGTGATGATGGCATATTTGATGCTTTCAATCGCCTCAACATTCACAATGTAGCTGCGGTGAACACGCATAAAGTCTGTATCACCCAGCTTCGTTTCAACGTCCTTCATGGTCGAGTGAATCGTGTAGCTTTCTGTTCGCGTGTGGATGACAACATAGTCTTTCAATGCTTCAACAAAGAGCAAATCCTCTGTTTTCACTCGAATCAACCGGCTTCTGTTTTTGACAAAAATGATGTCTGACTCCGCTTTATGCTCAGCCATGCTTCGCAAAAAGTCTGTTTCTTGTCGAAGCTCTTGCTCCTTTCCATGCTTATGCATGGCCATTTCAATCGCGGTTTGAATGTCCACATCTTTGAATGGCTTCAAGATGTAGCCGTGTGGCTCGGCCAACTTCGCCTCACTCAATGTGCTCTCATCAGCATAGGCTGTAAGAAAGACAACCGGTATATCCATGTTACGCTTGATCTCCTCCGCTGCGGCGATGCCGTTCATGTCGCCTTTGATCATGATGTCCATCAGCGCGAGGTCTGGCTTGTGCTTCATCGCCATATTAATGGCCTCTTCGCCATTGTCGGCTGAAGCCACTACATTATAACCAAGGTTTCCAAGGCATCTTTCGATGTCTTTTCGGACGATGCTTTCGTCTTCTGTAACGAGAATATTAATCGGCATTTCTATGGGTCTAGTCGGTCAATGGGGTAAATCTAACCAAAAAAGATGCCCCAGACTCTTTTTCTAACGGGTTCTCTCTCTGATTGTTATCCACAAGCAACGATCCATCGAGCTGATCCGTCAATGCTTGTACCAAATACACCCCCAGGCTCTCGTTCGTTTCAAAGTCAAAATCATCGGGCAAACCAACACCATTGTCCGACACTTCAATCTCAATGTCCTGTCCTTTTTCTTCTACGCGCAACTCAATGGTTCCCCCTCTTTTGGCTGGAAACGCATATTTTAATGCGTTGGAAACCAGTTCGTTAACGATAAGGCCGCACGGAATCGCTTGTTTGAGGTTGATTTGAACGTCGTCCAAAACACAGTTCAGTTTTACGTTCGCAGAAATGCGGGAATAGCTGTGAATCAGGTTCTGGGTGAGGCGCTTCAAATACTCTGCAAACCCAATGCTGCTGAAGTCGGAGTTTTGATAAAGCGACTCGTGGATAAAACTCATGGTGGAAATTCGATTCTGGCTCTCTTCCAAAATATCCAGCATTTTAGGATCATCGATAAATCGACGCTGCAGGTTGAGCATGCTTGAAATCACCTGCAGGTTGTTTTTGACACGGTGATGCACTTCTTGCAATAAAATCTCCTTCTCCTTTAGTGTGCTTCTGACTTGTTGATCAATCTCTTTTCGGTCCGTAATTTCATAAGCGATACAGCTCAATTCTTCATGGTCATCCCCGTATGATACAGGGTTCACAAACATCTGGTACCAAACCTCATCTCCGTTTTTATCCACCAATGGCAACTCGAATTGCTGTTGAACCCCTTGAAACGCCCTTTGAAAAAACTGAAATTGGTTTTTGTACCGTTGGGGAGATGTCTGGTTCTTGAGCAGGGCAATGATGGGGCTTCCGAGGGATGTTTCGAAACCAAACTGTTGGTTCAACATCCCTTGAACATTGTTATTCATGGATGTTACCTCCAATTGTCGGTTGATTGTAAACATTAGAATGTACCGCGAAGAGTTGAAGATGGATTCCAGTTTCGCCGATTTCTGGCGGGCGTCCTTCTGGTGGGCACGCACCTCTGAAACATCCAAGTAAATGCACCGCACTCCTGTGAGCTCGTTGTTTGCGTTCACTTGTTTGGCCCCGCCACCAATGACCAATAATTTCTGGCCAAGTTTGGAACGAAATTGAATTTCTTGACTCGACCCCGCAATGGTGTCCGCCCAGTCATCGTTTGTTTCGTCCTGGCCAAGAATATCATTGATGTGCACCGTTTCCAAGTTTTCTCCCGTGTAGCCTAGGGTTTTATAGAATGAAGGATTGGCATATGTAAAATGTCCTTTTTCGTTGATTGAAAAAACCAAATCACTCGCGCTCTCGAGAATGTCTCGGTAACGCTCCTCGCTTCTCCGCAACTCCATCTCAGCTACGTGAATGTCTGTAACGTCCCGGCCTACCCAAACAAAGCCCTTTTGTTCTTCCTCTGAGCCGTGCAATACCGCGATGGAAATGAGCATTTGAAACGCCTCTCCTGTGGAGCGAACACCTGTCACCTCGCCGGCATAATACCCTGCCTCATTTAGGGATTCTGAAATCGCCTTAAAATTCTTGGGATTGTGTAAAAACTGTGAGGCGTGGAGTTCTTTTGCGTCCTCAATAGTGAGGCCAAACTCTACCGATGCAGCATGGTTGAATTGAATGATTTGCCCGTCATTATCAAACGCAATGATCATATCAATCGAGCTTTCGATGATGGAGCTGTTAAACCGCTCAGACTCCCGCAGTTGGTTTTGTGTGCGTTTGTGTTGATCGATTTCAATTTTCAACAGCTCGTTGGCTTCTTCGGCAGAAGAGGCCCTCATTTGCTGCCGAACCAACTCCATTCGTGTCGATAAGTCACTTACCGTGATTTGAACTGCGGGCTGCTTATCAAAAAAGGACAATGTCATTTGCAGTCCAACCGCTCGTTCTTTCTTATCGACTCCAACCATCGTCACTTCGGAATACGGAATTTTTTTTCCTTGAAGCACTTGATCCATGTCTTCGGTCACCCGCTCATAATCAGATTTGGAAATCAATGATGTGAAATTCACCCCATACATCATCTCTTCATCTGAATAGCCAAGCAACTTAATTGCCACGGCATTGGCATACCCCACTTTTGAATCCCGAACCAAAAACAAACCAAACGGGCTGCTCTCAACCAGCAAACGAAATCGCTCCTTGGTTTTCAATAAGTCGTGTTCTACACGCTTCCGCTCAGTGATGTTCATGAGAGCGAGTGTGTGTTCTATTCCTTTTTCTGAATCATTGAACACCTCGAGTTTTCCTTCTACCATTAAATCGAGTCCGTTCGAATTAGTGAAGTGGAACTCTTGAATGGAGCCGGAGCGGGAGGTCAGTTTTTTCCAATTGCGCGCACCAAATAGCGTTTGAATGTTTAATTCTTCGAGTTCTTCGAGCTTCGAGATCCCCAGAATATTCATCATTTGCGCATTCAAATCAATGACTTGATTGTTTTGTAAAAACGCTAAGCCCTCCATGGTTCCTGAAGCCAGTCCATGATACCTATTCTTGTTCAACTCAAAAGCGCTGCGCAGCTCTTGCCAACCCAATTGATCCTCGAAGACAATAAAATCCACCTCCTCAAATTCCCCAAAACGAACCTCAAATATGCGTGACTTTCCGTCGGTTGTTTTTAGTTCAAAACCCTTGTTGTTTGTCGGTTTTTTCCACCATACCGACCAGCTCTCGTCGCCTATTTCGCACCAATCTTGAGGGGTTCCAAAAATGTCTTTACACGCCGAATTGCTTTCCAACACTGTTCTCGTTCCACGATCCACCACCAACGCAGGGTTCGACCATACATCCACCAAACTCGAGTAAGATTGTTTCATCGGCATCAGAAGAAGTTAAGGAAGATCGTTGGCTTCTGGTGATTTCATCCCCTTCGATTTTAATTTCTGTCCGTCAATCCGATGCAATCGATCTTCCTTGTATTCCAAGGTTTGTTGCACGGTTTGATTCGGTCCATACACGATCCATTTTCCGTTTTTTTCGCCGTTCGTATACCTTTCAATCCGCTGGATGCTTCCGGAAATGCGGCGATATATATGCTTACCATCGGGTAAATCAAATGTGTATTTCCCTTTGAATTGTTCTACTCCATTGGGATAGGTATGAACCCATTCCCCTTCTTTTTCTCCAAGGACATAAGATCCTATCTCTTTGTGATCGTTTACGTCTTGAATCCATTCCCCTTGTTTTCGTCCCAATTCATACGTTCCTCGCAAGATTGATTTTCCCGACAAATCCCATTCCTCGAAAGATCCATCTTCACGGCCTCGTCTATAGTTTTCCTCCCGATGCAGGTTGCCATTGAGGTAAAACCATTGCCATGTTCCATTGAATTTACCTTCACTGTAGGCGCCTTTTTGAATGACTTCTCCCGTCACCGCATAGTACGTCCATCTCCCCTCCTTTAACCCGTTCTCATAGCTTCCTTCAAAATGAAGAGCACCGCCGGGATAATAATGCTTCCAAATTCCTTCCTTGTTTCCCTCAGCCGTTGTTATTCCTTCAGCGACGAGCGTGTCATTGGAATAAATTGCCCCTGAAATAACCTCACCTTCTCGGTTGTATTCCCGGTAAACTCCGATGCGTTTTCCATTGGAATAGGTACTGGACGTTGCTACCTTTCCATTGTCATGATAGGATTTACGGAGGTCCATTGGTATCGTTTCCTCTGCATCTACCACCCGTTCACCCCACTCATACTTTTCCAAGTAGTCCAGTTCACCTGATCCTTTGTAATATTTAAATATTCCATTGCGCATGCCATTGCTCCACACACCTTCCTCGGTGACAATGTCTCTGGCATTCCATATTTTCCAAATCCCATTTTTCTTTCCTTGCTCATCCTTTCGATTCACTTTTTGAACCGATCGCAGATACCCTTTCTTGTATTCCAGGATGGAAATTACCCTGCCATCCAATGCATATTCTTTTCCGAGCCCATCTTCTAAATTTTCTTTGAACGGAACCGATTTTATCCGATTTCCAGCAGCATCAAATTCATTGCTCCAACCTGATTTCAGATTGTCCATAAATTTCGTTTCCACCAACACATTGTTTTCTGCTGTCGCCCCATAAATCCGTTCAAATCCCTGTTTCTTGCCTCGTTCATATTCGATGGATTGAATCTTATTTCCCAGGGAATCGAAGAACAGCCATTCACCATTCAATTCGTGATCAACCCGACTTCCTTGGCTTTTTAAGATTCCATTGGGATGATAATTCAGCCATTGTCCTTCTGGTTTTCCGTTGATGATGCATCCTTCACTTGCTTTGTTTCCGTTTGGAAAGGTATAAACCGTCCACTCACAATTCGCGGGATTTTCTTGTCCCAACGAGAAGGTTGTCATCAACAAGGATAACAATAGTATTCTTCTTTTCTTAGAAAATAGAACTATCGTAGTAGGGCTGTTCATACTGTGAGTAAACCGTTTGATTTTCTTCTGCGAATTGTGTTTTTCACATTTTGCAATGTGTTCTGCACAGCTATTGGGATAAAAATACTCCTGAAAACAGGAGAATAGCGTGGTTATACACAATGATTGAAAACATCAATGTTGAATATCTTTTGGTGAATCGCTTTGTCTATAATGTGGTATTTCATGATGAAAAATGAACGTGAAAAATGAGGTCAAATTGCTTGCTTTTCTTGCGCTTGGTCTGCTTACCACCTTTAGTGCAATTAACCTAATTCAGTTGTTTTAAAGTTGTGAACCGGTTTCAATCGGTATGAACAGGTTGCTTGTTAATTAACTTGCTCCCAAAATCAACGACATGCGCATTTCAATTGGAGGAGACCACGCGGACCCCAGCCTCAAAAAGGTACTCATAGAACACTTGGGAAACAAGAATATTGAAACGATAAACAGAGGAACAGACACAAGTGATAGTGTCGATTATCCGGATTTTGCGCATGCCGTTGCTACAGATGTTTCGGAGGGTGAGGTGGATTGTGGAATTTTGATTTGTGGATCGGCGAATGGAGTAGCAATGACCGCAAACAAACACCAAAAAGTTCGCGCTGGCTTGGCTTGGAATACTGAAGTGGCTCGTTTGGTGAAGCAACACAACAACGCAAATGTCCTATGCATTCCTGCACGATTTGTTTCTCATCCTCAGGCAATTGAAATCCTGAATGCTTTTTTGGACGAGCAATTTGAAGGGGGTCGCCATGCGCGTCGTGTAGGTAAAATAGCGTGTTCTTTGGTGTTTTTATTGGCGTCTACGTTGGGACTGTTGAATGCCCAAACATCAGAATTGGCTGCACCGGAGGTGTATGCAAGTTCGATATTAGCAGAGGATTTGAAGAGCCATTTAATGGTGATAGCGAGCGATGCTTTTGAAGGGCGAGAGACAGGTGAACCCGGTGCGGAAAAAGCAGCAGCTTACATCGCGAGTCATTTCGAATCTGTAGGTATTGCACCGTTCGACGGCAAAACATATTATCAAGATGTGCCCTTGGTTCGATCTCAAATACAAGGAGGAACAGCGGTTGTCGCTGGGAAGTCATTGGTTTTTTTAGAAGAGTTCTTGTTTTATCCAGGAATCAGGGATGGCTCGATGGCAAACCTTCCCATGGTTGCTATTGCCGACACTGCGGAATGGCCGGATGTAACCGGCATGGCGGTGGTCATTCAGGCGGAATCAAAGGAAGGTGAAACCAACTGGCAAAGAGGGTTGAACGATGCACGCATCAAAGCAAGCGAGAAAGGCGCACGTGCCGTGATCGTGGTAGGCGACGACCTGTCGACACTGCGCAGCCGCATGAAGCCGTGGTTGATGCGAAAATCCATGACGCTGGATCGCTCGAAATCATTGGAAGGCGATGGTACGCGTATTCCTACCTTTTTGGTTTCCGCAGCTTCAACATCCAATTGGTGGAAGGGATCCGCGCTTAAGTCTTGGAAAAAATGGACGAAGGCGCAGAGAAAGGGAAAGACCCTAGCTTCTTGTGTGTTGCCTGAAGCCACTTGGAGCTTCGAGCTGTTGCGGGAAGAAGAGCACATTGTCTCTCAGAATGTCTTGGGCTACATTCCCGGTAGAGATTCTGTTTTAGCAGAGGAACTTGTGGTGATTACATCACACTATGATCACGTGGGCATCATAGATGGGGAAATCCACAACGGAGCGGACGACGATGGTTCAGGAACCGTGACGGTCTTGGAGCTGGCTGAGGCATATATGAAGGCTGTAAGAGAAGGAAATGGACCACGAAGAAGTGTTTTGCTCATGACCGTGGTTGGAGAGGAAAAAGGATTGCTTGGCAGCGAGTGGTATGCAGACCACCCGATTTGGCCGTTGGAGAATACGGTAGCCAATTTGAATGTGGACATGATCGGTCGGGTGGACGAAGCACACGATGATGACAACCGTTATGTGTACTTAATTGGCTCAGACAAACTCTCTTCAGAGCTGCATGCCATCAGCGAAGAAGCCAACACAAAGCACACCAAATTGGCGTTGGATTACACGTTTAACGCCCCTGATGATCCCAATCGTTTTTACTACCGATCGGATCACTACAACTTCGCCAAAAACAACATACCGGTGATTTTCTATTTCAGCGGCGTTCATGAAGATTACCATCGTCCTGGCGACGATCCTGAGAAGGTTATGTACGGCAAGACAGCAGAAATCGGACGGCTGATTTTTCACACGTCATGGAAACTTGCCAATCAAGACAAAAGGATTGAAGTGGACAGGGTCAACGATTTTCCAACGAAGTAAAACCGTTCAGTTGGTCTTGGAAACGCTTTTTTTCCATGGTATAACGCTCACCGGTTGCAGGCCCATTAAACCCAGAGTGAACCATTACGTCGTTGCCTCGAATGAATAAAGTGGTCGGAAAACTAATGACCCGGTCCAAAAAAGGAAAAGCGTCTGCTGCGCTTTTTTTGCTCGCCTTTCCGCCAAGAAACAGCTCCCAATCAAGGTTGAGTTCAGCTGAAAAAGCGTCGAGCCTTTCATAAGATGAAACGGGGTTCGTGTCCCGTTCGAAGGCGACAGAAAGAAAGCGCGATTGAGGGTTGTAAAGCTCATGCAGCAACCGAACTTCATCCATGCAATTGGGACACCAGGTACCCAGAATATCCAGCACAATAAGTGAATCAGAACGCAGTGAGATTGAACTGCGGTTGCCCGCCCGATCAACGACGGATACACGCAAGTCTTCATCAGGCACCACCAGGGATTGCATGGGGCTTTGGTCCGGAGCGGGTGCTGCGGATGCAGCGCGCCAGGTGGTGTGATAATGATTCCCGCTATAGAAATGTCCACCCACCCAATTCCCGTCCTGTAGCGAAGCGGTAAAAACGAATAAGTGCGCTCCATCAAACGTTTGAAGCTGCAACGCATTGCCCACCACGGTTCCCGCGAGGTAGCGGTAGTCTCCCGTTGGGGTGCGTATCGTGGCCCGCACCGCTCCACCTTCGGCGGTGAGGTCCAATTGGGAGCCCGGAGAATCGCTCGAGTCTTCACCAAACCACACATCCCACGTACCGGTGGGAATTGCTAGCGGCTCGATTGTCGCTTGAGCGCTGGCGGATGTGGGCAAAACCTGTATAGGAACACGGTAAGAGCCGGGCGGGTTGCGCAAAGAGTCCACCCAATGACCGCGATAAGAATCATTCTTTTGATCCTTGTGCAGCACCCAGCTCCCGTTGAAAACAGGAACCTTCCAGGTCGAATCATTCAGCGGAGTGAGCGTGACAACTTCATCCCCATTGTACAAAGACCACACCGCACCTTCGCGCGACCCAAGAAACGAAGCGGTGACGCTATCGTTCAGGACGAACTCAACAGAGGTGCCATGCGAAACAGGAAGTTGAGAGGAGCGAGACGCATCCCCACACCCTGCCACAGCAAGGCTAAAAAACACGAGAAAAGCAACCCCCGTATGCATGTAACGCATCAACCTAAGTCAAACTTAATTCCTTGCGCGAGCGGAAGCGAAGCGCCGTAATTGACCGTGTTGGTTTGGCGACGCATGTAGGCTTTCCAGGCGTCAGATCCAGATTCACGCCCCCCTCCGGTTTCTTTTTCACCGCCAAACGCCCCGCCAATTTCGGCACCAGAAGTACCAATGTTGACATTGGCAATGCCACAATCTGACCCTGCAGCGGACAGGAACAATTCGGCTTCCCGAACGCTGTTGGTCATGATTGCAGACGATAGACCTTGCGCAACGCCATTTTGCAGCGCAATAGCCTCTTCCAGGGTGTCGTAAGGCATCATATAAAGCAACGGTGCGAACGTCTCGTGCTGTACGATTTGCATGTCGTTTGTGGCTTCAGCAATGGAAGGCGTCACATAGCAACCGCTTTCATACCCAGGCCCTTCGAGTAACCCTCCCTCCACGACAAACGAACCACCTTGATCTTTTACGGCTTGCAGGGCATTGAGGTAGGTGTCAACAGCGTCGCGGTCGGTCAGCGGGCCGACGTGGTTGGACTCATCCAAAGGGTTTCCAATTTTCAATTGACCATAAGCACTACTCAAGACATTCTTGACTTGGTCGTATACGGATCGATGAATAATTAACCTTCGGGTGGATGTACAGCGCTGACCACACGTGCCGACAGCACCGAATACTGCAGCGGGAACTACCATTTCGAGATCGGCATCTGGAGCAATGATGATTGCGTTGTTTCCACCAAGCTCAAGCAAAGCGCGCCCGAGTCGAGCACCAACCGTTTCGCCAACCGACTTCCCCATGCGTGTGCTGCCGGTGGCGCTCACAAGTGGAATGCGCTTATCAGCACTCATCATCTGTCCAATATCTGCCATTCCATTCACAACACAAGACAGTCCCTGAGGGACATCATTGGCCGCTGCAACATCGTTCCAGATGTGTTGACACGCAATTGAGCAAAGTGCACTTTTTTCAGACGGCTTCCAGACGCAAGCGTCTCCGCTGATCCAAGCCAAAGCAGTGTTCCACGCCCAAACAGCAACAGGGAAGTTGAAAGCGGAAATAATACCGACCACACCAAGCGGGTGGTACTGCTCGAACATGCGGTGTTCGGGTCGCTCAGAATGCGTGGTCATTCCGTACAGCTGACGACTCAAGCCAACAGCGAAATCACAGATGTCAATCATCTCCTGCACTTCACCCAACCCTTCTTGCAGGGACTTTCCCATTTCATAGCTGACCAATGCACCCAAGGCGTCTTTCTTCACACGCAGGGCGTCACCAAATTGCCGTACAACTTCTCCGCGTTTGGGTGCGGGCACAGTCTTCCACTCGTGGAATGCTTTTTGGGCTGCGGTGATAGCGCGCTCATATTCGTCCGCGGTAGCGCTCGACAAGGAGGCGATTTTTTTTCCATCAACCGGAGAGATGGAATCAATGGTTGGGCCCGATCCAAACGATTCGGTTCCAATCATGACGCCGTGATTGTGATCTTGGATGTTGAGGGTGCTAAGGATGCTTTGAATGTCCATGGTTGGTTTTTTTTCGTGGTGCAAAGGTAATGTCCTTGGCACGAAGACCCACTCATTTAAACAACTGATAATCAACTACTTGTAATTATTCATTATCAGAGGGCGCTCGTACAGTAGGCTTGGTTTTGCGTTTCAACGCAATAAAACGGCTAAAAACAACCGAAGATTCAATGTTTCACGTGGAACACACCTACCGGCCAAGATGAACCAGAAGAACCGCAAGATCAGAAGCGCTCACACCGGAAATTCTTGAAGCTTCTGATAGGGTGTTCGGTTTTGATTCGGTCAGTTTTTCCCTGGATTCAGAACTGAGCGACTCCAGCTTATGATAATCAAACCCGTTCGGAATAGCGATGGTGTCGAGTCGTTGAAGTTTGTCCGCGATGGCCTGCTCCTTCTCAATGTATCCTGCATACTTGATTTGAACCTCCAACGACTCTTGGATGTCAAGGGTTAGACCAAGGTCGTCGACTTTCTGAGCAATGACAGGAAGGTGCTCTGTTAAATCAGCGAATGTGATGTTTGGGCGGTTCAGCAGGGAAACGGCTTTTTGCTTTTGCCTAAGGGGCGCGCTTGCTTTTGATTTCAGCAAATCGTCAGCCTCTTGCGGGCTGATGCTCGTCTTATTCAAGACCTTGGTCATCGCCTTGAGCTTTCCCTTCTTTCCCTCGAGTTTTTCCATTCGTTCATCGCTCGCTAGACCAATGGAATGAGACAAAGGGGTCAGCCGCTGATCGGCATTGTCCTGTCGCAATAGGATACGGTATTCAGCGCGCGAAGTGAACATTCGGTAGGGCTCTTTGGTGCCCTTGGTGACCAAGTCATCGATCAAAACTCCGATGTAGGCTTCGTTTCGTTTCAAGACGAGCGCGTCCTTGTTCCACGTGGAACGTGCTGCGTTGATGCCGGCCATAATGCCTTGTGCTGCGGCCTCCTCATACCCAGTGGTTCCGTTGATTTGCCCGGCGAAATAAAGGTTTTGGATGCGTTTCGTTTCTAAGCTGTGCTTCAGCTGTGTGGGGTGAAAAAAGTCGTATTCCACAGCGTATCCGGGCCTAAAAAACTTCACATTTTGGAAACCAGGAACCCCCCGCAATGCTCGGACCTGAACGTCCTCCGGCAGGCTGGTGCTGAAACCATTCACATACACCTCGACGGTTTCCCACCCTTCCGGTTCAACAAACAATTGGTGCGAATCTTTGGTGTGAAAGCGCTCAATTTTATCTTCTATGCTTGGGCAATACCGTGGGCCGAGACCTTGAATTCGACCATTGAACATGGGAGATCGGTCGAATCCTTCTCGGAGTAAATCGTGGACATCGCTGTTGGTATACGCGATGTGGCAACTTCGTTGGGTGTCGAGCTTGGGTGTATCAGTGAATGAAAAACGCCGCGGATCTGGGTCGCCTTTTTGCTCTTCCAGGACACTGTAATCAATGCTCCTTCCGTCCACGCGTGGAGGTGTTCCTGTTTTCATGCGGTCGGCTGTGAAGCCCTCTTCAACCAACTGTTCGGTGATCCCGCGAATGGCTTTCTCACCCGCTCGGCCTCCACCAAATTGCTTTTCGCCGATGTGCATCAATCCATTCAAGAATGTTCCTGCGGTGACCACAACTGATTTGGAACGAATGGTTGCGCCCAGCTGGGTTTTGACACCCACGCACGCTCCATCCTCAATGATTAACTCCAAAACAGCGTCTTGCCAAAAATCCAACCGAGCGGTTGATTCCAACATCAGACGCCATTTTTCGGCAAATCGCATTCGATCGTTCTGGGTCCGAGGAGACCACATTGCCGGTCCTTTGGAGCGATTCAACATTCGGAATTGAATAGCACTGTGATCGCTGACGATTCCAGAATAACCTCCGATAGCGTCGATTTCGCGAATGATTTGCCCTTTGGCAATGCCGCCCATTGCGGGGTTACAAGACATTTGTCCTATAACACCCATGTTCATGGTAATGAGCAGCGTGTTTGCGCCAAGGTTAGCGGATGCCGCAGCGGCTTCGTTTCCAGCGTGTCCTGCGCCGACGACGATTACGTCATATTCGTTATGGATCATGCGTCGTAGGATTCAAAAGCGGCGATCCAGCGATCTTCATGCAATCGCATCTCTGCTTGGTCGGATTTCACCTTGTCTTTGTAACCGATTAAATGCAAGTGTCCGTGGGCGATTACACGTATTAACTCATTGAAAAACAATGTGTTGTGTGATTTTGCGTTGTCACGAATGCGGTCGATGGAAAGGAAGAGATCACCACTTATCTGATTCCCATCCGTGTAATCGAAAGTGATAATATCCGTGAAGTAATCGTGCGATAAATGTTCCTTGTTCATTTGCAACAAATAGTTGTCCGAACAGAAAACAACGGAAAGTGCACCAGGTTCTTTGCCGTATTGCGCTGTGAGCGCGTGCACCCATGTGCGAATGGCTCGGCGTTTGGGACAACGGAAGCCGTGGTCGGCATTGTGAAAGGTTAATGCCAAAAGAACGAGTGCTAAGCAGCGTTGAACACACCTTCAAACAAGAGCTCAACTTCTCGGCCTTCGTCCTCAAAAGAGCATTGGTCGGACAGTTGGCGCATCAAAAAGACACCACGTCCATTGGGCTTCTCAAGGTTTTCAGGCGAAGTGGGGTCCGGCACGTTTTCGAAATCAAAACCTGCGCCTTGGTCGGTGATTTTGAAATACAAGTTTCGTTCTTGAATCTCGTATTCAACGAAGACCTCTTTCTCCGTATCCAATCGATTTCCATGGACGATTGCGTTGTTTACAGCCTCCGTCATTGCAATCAACACATCGCCGTAGCAATCATCATTGAAGGCGTAATTGTCTCGAATTTCATCAATTAACCGCTCAATGATGGCGATGTTTTCCGGTTGTGAAGCGAATTGAAGCTTGTGCATCGTTTGAATCATGATTCCTAATCTTGAGCCTGGCTCATTGCGAGTCCGGCTTCGTGAGGTCCAAATTATTGAAATAATCGTTGACTCGGTCACGGTAATACGGATCCAATTCAAGGGGAATTGTTCGTAACCATTCAACTTCTTGACTCTTTTGTTTGAGGTATTCTTCGAGTGCAGGAGGCTCTGTGGCTAGGCCTTGCTGCCCAACCTTTGACTTTCGTTTGTTGTCTTCTCCCCTTACCAATTCGGCATTTTCGGCTTCCAGCAAGCGGACCATCAATTCTTGTTGACGCTCTAACGTTTCAATGGAAACGTCACGATTGACCAAATCCCGTTCCAATTCTTCCATTTCTTTCGCGATGTCTCCCATTTGCTTTCCATCCCCAGAACCATCTGCGTTGAGCTCTTGTGATTTTTTCTGAGCCATCTGGCGCAATGCCGCTTGTTGCGCCGCCATTTGTGCAATTTCCTTGCTCATTTGGCGCTGATCTTTCCCGGATTTCCCGGCGTTAGCCCCCTTCCCCATCGCTTCTTTCATTTTCTCCAACTTCTCCCCCAATGACTGCTGCATTTTTTTCATATCTCCTGCGCTAGGAGAAGGCTTTGGTTTTCCGTTTCCTCCCGGCTTCTCGCAGTTTCCCATTCCCGGCTTGGACTCTGACATGGATTGCTGCATTTGTTGCAGCGCATCATCAAGCATCAAAGCCAAGTTGTTGAAACTTGTCATAATATATTGCTGATTTTCAGTTATTTCCGGCGTTTTTCGGTCACCAAATCCGGCCAGCGCTTTTTTCATGTGGTGGTTGATCAATCCAATCTCTCGGTTAACTGCAGGTGCCAATTGGGGGATTCGAAGGCTCAGAGCGAATAACGAATCCTCTACCATTTGAGCATCGTCTTTGAGCTTGCGTTGGGTTTGCCCATTGGTGATGTACAGCGGATCATCTTCATTGATTTGATTCAAAGAAGCCATTACATCTTCTTCATCGAAGGACAGTTGGATGATGTTTTCAAGCAACGCGCGCAGCGCATCCATGTCCTCCTCCATGGATTCTTCAGCGGATTGTTGCATCATGGTTTCCATCTGCTCCGCCATCTGCTTCATCTCATCCGCCGCATCTTGCTGATTTTCGCTGGCTTTTTTGTTTTTGTCCTGTTTGAGCTGCTCCGAACTATCGCTCATCTTTTCCTCGATGGATTGATTTTCATCGGATCGCTCCATCACGGGGTTTGGGTTTTCCAACTCCTCGTTGGCTTTGTCCAATTCGTCCAATCGTTCTTGAAGTGCTTGAAACTCTTGATTCAGGGAATCTTGTTGGGCTGAAAGGCTGTCATTGGGCGATGATTCATTGGCTGTTTCTTCTGCCAAAGCCTCTTGTTTTTCTGCGAGTTCCTTCAGGTCGTCGAGGGCCTCTTCCAAATTGACCTCGTATTCCAACTGCTTGAACTGCTCCAACGCCCGGTCGAGCTCTTTTTCCAAAGATTCCTGGTTCACTTCCATGGACTCCAACTGCTCTTGCATCTCCTCCATCATTTCAGGGTCCATCTCCTCCATGAGCTTCTGCATCTCATCGTACATCGCTTTCAGCTCATCGTTCATGACCTGTTCCATCAACTCTTGCAGCTGCTCTTGTTTTTCAATGATGCGCTCTTCTTCTGGCGAAAACTCATTGGCGCGATCGTCCTTTTCTTTGTTCGCTTTTTGCAGCTCTTCCAGTGCGGATTTAAGGGATTCTTGACGTTTCATGAGCTCTTCCAAAGCCCGCTCATCCTTCCAGTCGAGCTCGTCGTCTTCTCCGAGTTGTCGCCGCATTTCCGCCATTTCTTTTCGAAGCGCTTCGGCCTCTTGCCGAGCGGCACTCATGCGGGACGCGATGTCTTCACTGGCTTCTTCCCGTTCCGCGCGGATTTCGTCTTCAGATGGAGGTGCGAAGGTGTAACTAATGGAACGTGTCATTTTGGGCCCGTTGATTTGATCGTTGTCCCAAAGCTCAAACCAATATTCCAGCACATCTCCTTGCACAACACCAATTTCGCCGAGGTTCCACTCATGAAAAAAGCGATCGGACTTACCCGAGGGTGTTTCAAGTCGCGTTCGAGAGACAACTCCAGCCATAGGTTGGGCACTTTCGGAGGCGAAAAGCTCTTCTGCGCGTGGAGCCAATTCAAGCCACTGGTATGCAAAGCTCAGCTTACTGAAGCCATAATCATCCATGGTTTCACCGGTAAAATAACGCCGCTTCACTCGGGAAGAATCAATGGATTCGGTGACTTTGATGCGCGCAGGCAAATCTGCGTATGCTTGGATGTTATACCGGATGGAGTCGACCGTTCCAACGGCACGGTTCTGGGGAACAACCCAGTAAGTTTCGCTTGTTTGAATTCGTCGAGCGGCCGCAAAGGTGCCTGCAGCGCCCGGCGTTGCCCGGATCGATTCCATTCCAAAATCCAAGCGCAACTGTTCGGTGTCTTTGCTTTTGAATTGCCAGCGAATTTCAGTTCCTTCAGGCGCCTTGAGGTTGCCGATATCTTTTAAGGTTTGAGGAGGCAAACCGGTGTACGCAGGCGGTGTGAGCGAAACTTCGGTGGACAACAATACAGGAACAGGAAGCACCTGTATGACAAACTCTGGAGACCTCACCCCCGCAGCCACCAATGCAAACGGAATATCTTCCCGGACGATTGGGAATGTATGGCTGTAAATGCCATTCGAAGAACGCTCCATTCGAAACCGCTGTCCATTGCTTTCGAGCACAACGGCGCTCGGCGCCTCTTCCCCATTTGTTTTGGCATTGACGGTAAATTCTTGCGCAGCAGGAACATCCAAGCGTTGATTGAGAATTTCGAAGGCAAACGGCGGGGGCGGAATGAAGTCCTGGCGATGCGCCAGAATTCGTTCAGCGGGCTCCTGCACCCACTGGGGTTTCCAGGAGAACAACACAATGACAACCAAAACGGGCGGGATGGCATAACGGATCAACCGCGTGCTTTCTTGCCAATTGACGGCTTTTTTGAACGGAACCGTTCGAAGGGTCTCTGTGCGCTCATCGATGGACGCGTGCAACAAGGAAAGATCTGAAGATTCAGAATGCTCGAGCTGACGTTGCAATTGCAGCACATTCAAGAGGCGGTCGCTGATTTCTGGAAAATGGGTTCCAATGATTTCGCTGGCCTGTTCGTACGAAAGCCCTTTTCTCAGACGGAACAACAAGAGGACTGGCCAAAGCACCCATCGGGCAAGTGCCACCGCGCTTCCCCCCGCCAACACCCAGAAAATAACAGTTCTTCCGGCAATACCAAAGCGGCCGACGTGTTCCAAAAAAAGGAAAATAAGGGTGCTACCTACAACAGTCCCAACGGAAGTCAAAACGCCTCCCGCCAGCCGATTCAGGTGGTAAGCCCAAACGAATTCATCCAATTTCTTGATGAGTGAACTGCTTCTTTCCATGCCTCACGAAGGTACGAAACCAAACAGCGCAATGGCGCTGCGTTCAGAATCGCGCGATATCATCGTATTTTTGGCCTCCCTCACCGGTTAAATCAGGTTCACATGTTCAAGTTTCACGGCTTTTTGATCGCCTTTTTTGCAACACTTTTGACACTCCATTCGGTTGACGCTCAAATCGTAATCAACGAATTGGATCCATCTGGCCCGGGCATCGATGACATGGAATTTGTTGAGCTTTATGGGGTTCCTGGCGTTGACCTCTCAGGCATCACCGTTGTTATTTACAACGGATCGAACGCCTTATCAAACAATGCGTTTGATTTGACAGGCTACGCTTTGGACGAGAATGGATTTTTTCTCATCGGTGGGCCCAACTTAGCCGGAGCGGACTTTACCGTGGACCAAACCAATTGGTTGCAAGTGGGACAGGAGGCAGTGGCGCTCTATGATGCATCTGGAGCAGATTTCCCCAACGGTACACCCGTCACCAATGAGGACTTATTGGATGCCATTGTTTATGGCAACAACCAGCCCCCCGCATCGGGACTGATCGACGTTTTGACACCTTCCGCAACTCAATTGAACGAAAGTGCTCAAGGATTGGCGGATTACCAAAGCTTGGCTCGTCTGCCCAACGGCGGAGATCCATTTGCTTCTTCCGATTACACCCTGCAATCTCCGACCCCAGGATACTCGAATGTATTGCAATGCGATGGGGGCCAGATTCAGTTGCAGAACGTGGCGAACGAGAACGTCTGCACGGATGATTCTGAACTGGTATTGGTTCAATTCAATCACACGACCGATGTACAGGAGGCGAACTTTACGCTGGTAGTAGCAGACGCGTTGTCGGGGTTGATTCTAGTTTCATTTGAGGGTACTGCGGCTAATTTGTCGGGATTGGGCGATTTGGCCTTGGAGGTCACGGGTGTCTCACACAATGCGCCGCTTGATCCAGAAACATTGGTTGCGGGCCAACCGGCGGCGGGAATTACAGGGACGGGGTGCTTTTCATCGACCATCAATGCAGTGAGCATCCAAGGAGAAACATGCAGCCCTCCTGCATGTGACGGAGGGGCTGTAACCGACGCTGCGGGCACACCCTCTGCCGTTGGATGCAATGGTTTGGAAAACGCGATCATTACGTTTGGTTACACGTCGGAAGCCATTGAAGCAGAATACATTTTTGTCATCACGGATGGGGAACAAGTGATCCAAGACACAACCGCTTTTCCGCAATTTGACTTCTCGACCTTAGGGGAGGGGAGCTACCAAGTTTGGGGCTCGAGTGCGTTGGGTGGGTTTGAGCCGGAAACGTTGGCGCCCGGCGCATTGCTCGCTGGAATTCAAGGCGTAGAATGTGACAGTTTGAGCACGAGTTATTTGGCTGTGGACATTTTGGACTGTGAAAGCGCGAGTTTTTGCGAGGAGATATTCATCTCGGAGTATGTCGAAGGCAACAGCAACAACAAAGCAATTGAGCTTTATAATCCTTCTCCGGTGGCTATTGATTTGACGGGCTATCACATGGAAACATGGAACAATGGATCAACAGAACCCACCAATACGCAGGAGCTTTCGGGCACCATCGAGGCCAATGGGGTGTTCGTCTTGATGAATGCCTTGGCAGCCCCAGAACTTTTTGACGCAGGAGACCTCGTGAGTCAAATCACTTGGTTCAACGGCAATGACGTTATTGCGCTTTACCACGATGGTGAAATCATTGATCAAATGGGCGAGTTTGGCGCGGATCCCGGTTCGCCATGGACGGTGGACGGTGGCGCAGGCGAAATGGCCGAATACACATTGGTGCGAAAGGCAAACGTTTCCCAAGGCAGTATTGATTGGTCGGTTGGTCAGTTTCAGTGGGATGCGTACCCCCAAGACAATTTTGATTTCATCGGGTACCACAACGCCACATGCACGGGCACGCCTGACATGGAATTAGGCTTCACAACCTCCGACCTATACATCTATGAAGGGGGTGGGACAGAGGTTGCTATGCAAGTCGCTTACCCTTTGCAAGACGTGACGGTATCGGTGGATGTGGTTGGCGGCACAGCAGCAGAAGGGGATGATTTCCCAGCGGTATTTCCGCTGCCGGAATTCACCTTTCCGATTGGCCTTTTAAACAACCAAACCTTCACCTTTGCCGCCATTGACGATGAGGAGCCAGAAGGGGAGGAGACCGTTGTTTTGGCCATGCAAATCACTTCAGGAGATGCGGTATTGATCATCGACACATTGACGGTGCACATTCAACCGTCTGATTTGACGTATCCAGTATATGATATAGCCACTGTGCGCAGTGTGGATGTGGTTTCAGGTGTGACAGACAGCTTGGGGGTTTCCTGTGAATTACGTGGCATCGTCCACGGGTGGAATGACTATCCATCGGGCCTGCAGTTCACGCTGATTGACCCAACGCATGGAATCAACGTGTTCAGCCCATTGTCTGATTTTGGTTACGAACAAGTGGTGCCCGGTGACAGCGTTCGAATTCGAGGAACGGTTGGGCAGTTTGCTGGGCTCACGCAAATCATTGCAGACACTTTGATTTATGAAGGATCTGGATTCATCACAGAACAGCCTGTCTTGGTTCAAACATTGGACGAATCCCGCGAATCGCACGTGGTGACCCTGAAGTGTGTTGAGTTGGTCAACCCGGCGCAATGGACCAATAGTGCTCCAAGTTTTGAAGTGGATGTCACCACAGGGGCAGATGTGTATACGATGCGCGTTGACGCGAATACGGACTTGTTTTTGAGTGAGGCACCCGTTGGGGTGTTCGGATTGAGTGGAATTGTCGATCAACGGGATTTTGAAGCGCCGTACTTCGATAACTATCGAATTTCACCGCGTTATGGCTCCGATATTTCGGAGCCGGTGAATGCTGAATTTACCGTCACATCACCATGGAACCTGCTGGACGGTGCTATTGAATTGGAGAACACAAGTTCCGGAGCCGCCAGCTATTACTGGACCTTTGGCAATGGAGATACCAGTGAAGAACCAACCCCTGAATACACGTATGAGGAATCCGGAGTTTTCAGCATTCAATTGACTACGTTCAGTACCGATGGCAATTGCTCCGATCAAACAACCGTTGATATTGATGTCTTGCTCGTTTCGGTGGATGAGATGGATTGGACCGGTTCGGTTTACCCAAACCCCACGCACGGAACGGTTATTTTTGAGTCAAGCGAGGCGATTGAATCGATTCAAGTGTTCCGAATTTCTGGAGCGCTTGTTCAGAGCGAAACACCGAACCGCATGCGCTGGATGATGGACACAGCCGATTGGGCGGAAGGCATTTATGTCGTTCGAATCCAAACAGCAATGGGAACCAAATCGTTGAAGTTGGTTCGTGGCGAGTGATCGGTAGGTCTAGCAGGTAGCCCCGAACAGGCCAAGCAAGGCAAGAAGGTCAGCAACGCTGACCACCAAGTCGTTGGTGATGTCACCTGGGCAGGCCCCAACAGAACTGCACATGCAAAGCTCCATCCCGTCGGGAATTCCGTTTTGATTGCTGTCGGAGTTCAGCGGATCGGTGTTATAGACACCCAATTCCAACGCATCACTCAACCCGTCCCCGTCGGAGTCACTGCACGCATCGCCGATGCCGTCGTTGTTGAAATCAGATTGGGGGTTGTTGGCGACAACCACACAGTTGTCGTCCACATCGTAAATGCCGTCTGCATCGGTGTCGGGTTGGAAACCCAGTAAGTCGCCCAGCCCCAAATCAGCAACAACAATGAAATGGTCGGATGCAGCGAGCGCATCACTGGACTGCAAGCCCAATTCCTCGAGCCGAGCCGCAGACATCGCGTCCGTGCGCAAGACAAAACCTCCTTTGTAGCCCGTGGAAGCATCAGACGTGATGATGTAGTCCAACTTTCCAGGAATCCATTCGGAAGAAAGAGAACTACTGGTCCAAGTGTAATCGAAGGGGTGATCCGATTGCAAAATGGGCCACTCGGTGAGGCTTGAACCATCCCAATCAGGCGCAAAGTCAGGACCGTTATTGGTTTCGTCTGAGATGTCTCCTGTAACAAGGGTATAAATGGGATTGTCCAACCCAACCATATTCAAGTCTCCGCCGTAGACAATGGGAGCGTTGGGGGAGAGGACAGGCCCATCTCCTTCACCATTGATGGCGTCTCGGAGAAACGCCATGTATTCGTCCGCTTCTGATTGGCGCTGTGCTTCATTCGATGCACCGCCGCAGCATTTGAGATGGCTGCTGGTGAAGAGCATGGGCACAAGCCAATCTTCATGAGCCTCAACAACCACTGGGAATTGACGGTAAACCGATGCGTGGGTTGAGAGCACATCGCCCTTCGAAGCGACCATCAAGTCATAATCGTCCTTTACCACATTCCACGATGCATCGTCTTCCAATGGAATCCAATCATTGAGCAAGCCTCGCACATAATTTGCGCTTACGTTGGCAACCTCAGAAAGACCGATGACATCTGGCGAAACAGCTTGAAGGATGCGCTCCATGGCTTCTTTCGCTGGCGTTTGATTCATGCGGTTGTTCATGTTCCAAAAAGCAACCCGAGTGAGGGTGCCTTCGCCCCGTTCGAGGGAACTTGGGATCCAAGGAGCGAAACTCTCATTCATTGCATGCGCCATTCCGTCCTCAGGGAACCCCACTTGGCCGGCTCCATCGTACCACATGACGCGAATGTTTTCTCCCAATTCACCCAGCATGTTGCGCTTGAAAGCGACTTCAAATTCTTCTCCGCTATAGGTTGGTGCTGCGCGCATACCCACTTCATTGAAGCTCTCAATCCCGGATCCACCGGTGTATCGAATGGCTTGTCGGCTTGCGAAATTGAGCAATAAATCCACACCCAGTCCCTGACTGGCATAGTTTACACCGGTTGAGGTGTCATCGTCTAAATCGAGCAATAGGAAATAATCATTGGGAAGAATGTTTTCATCCAATCCGACCTCGTTTGAGAATTGGATGTGCAGATACAACCAATCCATGTTGCTGGTAATCGCCGTTTTCACGAAAGGGGATTCCGCAGCTGCCGCAACATGGTCCACTCCATTCCAATCACTAAACTGGTTATCCAATTGAATTTGCCCAATGACCAGTGAAGAGCACAGAAGAAATGCAGCGGTGGTGGAAAGTTTCATATTGCTTGAGGTTGGTGACAACGAGATACCGAAGTTACGGGTAGATTTGCCGAATGAACCATCGGCAGAGCGTCGTCATGTTGCATTTCATTGTCTTGATTTTCGGATTCACCGGAATTTTGGGCAAATTGATTTCGCTGGAAGCGGAAAGGCTGGTGTTTTGGCGGGTGTTTTTAGGAGGTGGATTGGTGGCGTTTTGGTTGTTGTTTCGAAGAAAAACAGAGCGGTTTCCCTGGAAGGTTTGGGTCAAGGTGGCTTTGGTGGGTTGTGCGGCAGCAGCGCACTGGATTGCTTTTTTTGGCTCGATCAAGGCAAGCAATGTATCCGTCGCGCTCGCAACACTGGCAACGACGCCTGTTTTTGTGAGTGTTTTGGAGCCATTGGTGCACCGGAGAAAGATGGACTGGCGCGAACTTTTATTGGGGGGTGTGATCATTGTGGGATTGCTGGTATTGCTCTGGGGACCATCGGAAGGTGATTTTGCGCTGACTTCTGATCAGTATTACCGAGGCATTGGATTGGCTTTGATTTCTGCGGCCTTGGCAGCCGTATTTTCGATATTCAATTCGGTGTTGGTGCGCACCTACGACTCATCCAACCTCACCAGGGTGGAGCTATTGAGTGCAGCCGGTGTGTTGGCAGTGTTGTTTCTCGTTGATGGGAGGGGGCGTGCACTGGAATTCTGGGCAATTCCGAAAGAAGATTGGCTGTGGTTGGCGCTTTTGGCCTCTTTGGCAACAGCATTTGCTTTTCTCATGAGCATTGAGGTCATGAAGCGGCTTTCTCCTTTTACCACAGCAGTTGCGATCAACATGGAACCGGTTTATGCTATTGTTCTTGCCGCCTTGATTTTCGGTGATTCTGAACGGATGGGAGGGTGGTTTTACCTCGGTTCCGTGATCATTGTGGGTGCTGTATTTGCGGATGCAGGCTTCAAGCGCAGGGCTCGAAAAAAAGCTTCAATCGACAACGAAAAAAGCTGACGCGATGCGGTCGGCTACGAGCCATCTTTCTGCTCGAATTCGGTAACGACTGCCGCCAATCGGTTCCAGCGTTCGGTCGGCAATGCACTGGCTCCAGAAATCGGGATCTTCGGTTTGTGGATTGTGTCCGTATTCGTTTTCCAGGGCTTCGACATCAATCCCTTTCGCCGTGCGAAGACCCGTCATTAACCCTTCGTTGTAGCGATCATTCGCGGAGAGCACATCCCGTTCTACCGGCAGCTCATTCAGGCTTTGGGCTTTTTCAAGGGCGGCGATGTAACGGGGATTGTTGGAAACATTGGCCAACCGCTGTTGCCCATCGAAACCATGCGCGCCTGGCCCAATGCCAAGGAAAGGCAGGCCAGTCCAATAATGCTGGTTGTGCTGGGCGTGCCCCCCGGACCGGGCAAAATTGGACACTTCGTAATGGTCGAACCCTGCTTCTTTTGCGCTTGAGCAAAGCATTGCATACTCCGCTTCGATAAGTGACTCGGGTGCGACATGCTCAAGCCCTTTTTGCACGTTTCGGCCCAAAACGGTTTGATCTTCCACGGTTAAAATGTAGGCTGACAAATGATCGACAGGCAAATCACAGGCCTTCTCGAGGTCTTCAGAAAAAGGCGTTTTACGATCGGGCAAACCGTA
>ENA-UOXV01001768-UOXV01001768.1-marine-metagenome-genome-assembly--contig:-NODE-1768-length-29441-cov-5.682468_pt1 | contig 29441 bp, 16 predicted proteins | sample MGYA00238165_ERZ766961 | MGnify/ENA primary metagenome ERZ766961 (study PRJEB28924, sample SAMN03173240) | marine metagenome | biome: Marine; feature: Water; material: Subsurface seawater | place: North... | reverse complement strand
GGTTGGCGGTGACGGTTTCGCCGTCGCGTCGGTTCTGCTCTACGTCGCTCGACCGCCTGACGTCGACGCCGACGACGACGCATCCGCCCAGCAACTCGAGCGCATCCCGGACGTTCGCCCGCGCCATCTCCGCCAGCGCATCGTCCGTCTGCCTGCTGATGATCTTAAGGAGCCGGCGCTCCTCTTTCAGCCGCTCGTCGAGCTTGATGAACCGCGCCCACTCCTCGGGCTCGACGCCGCAGTCGCCCGTGGCGATTTGCTCCCTCAGCGCGTCGCTCTGTTCGCGTATCCGCCGCAGCTCGCGCACCTGCTCGCGCCTCGCCCTGCCGCCGAGGTAGTTTCCGAACGATCGCTCCACGATGGATCGCACCGCACTGAGCGGCCGGCCCGCCCGCAGCAAATTTAGGACCATCCCGTACGAAATCGAAAATTGCGACTTGAGGTTCTCGGGGGGAGAGATGACCAAATCGAACGCCTCCTCGCATCCCTCGAAGGGCGACTGGCAGCACACGACGTGCCCGACGGTGTCGTAACCCCGTCGTCCCGCCCGCCCGCACATCTGCATGAACTCGTTGGAGGTGAGCATCCGCGGGCCCTCGTCACCGCGCTTGCTCAACGCCGACATCACCGAACACCGCGCCGGCATGTTCACGCCAGCCGCCAAGGTTTCCGTGGCGAACACAACCTTCAAAAGCCCGCGCTGGAACAAGTTCTCGACCAAGCCCTTCCACCCGGGTAACAGCCCGGCGTGGTGGGACGCTATGCCCATCAGGAGCGGGTTCACCGCCTCGGGCCTCATGGCGTCGGGGTTGTTTTTTTCAAACTCGTTCAGCGCCGCCGCGATCTCCGCCTCTTCCCGCGGCGTCACCAGCTTGGCGCCGCAGTCCGCGAGGTAGAACGCAGCCTGGTCGCAGCCTTTCCTGCTGAATATGAACCACACCGCGGGTAACATGGACGCGGCGACGAGCTGCCCCACGGTCGTCTCCACGTGCGGGACCAGCCGTCGCCGCGCCTGACGATCCGTAGCCGGCGACGGCGGCGCTCCGAAGGATCCGCCCCTCGAGCCGTACCTGCCGCCGCCCCTGCCGCCGCCCCGTTCCCGTGCGTCGCCGCCCCTGCCTCCCCGCCCTCCTCGCGTGGCACCGGATTTATACGATTTACCGCGTCCCCCGCCCGCGCCGCCTTTCCGTCCGCCGTCGAACTTTGGAAATTCGTTTTTTGACTTTTTGCGAAAGAACCCCCCTTCGTACTCCCCGTCAGCCTCGTTCTCTGACTCGTATTCGCCCCACTGGTTGGTGGTGCCTCCGCGTGGTCCTCCCCCGTTCGCCGCCTCCCACTCCCTCGCACCCTCTTTCGTGAACGGGAACAGTTCGTAGTTGAGCTTGGTGCCGTTGCGGTTGAGCAGAGGTCCGAGGCCGGGCCACATTCGCCCCGGCCGCATGCTGAAGTGCCAGTTGAGCGGCACCGGCCTGTAGTCCGACACGATCGTCCGGCACCTCTGACCGCGAACATCCCCGACACAGTGCACTTCCTCGATCCATCCCGCCAAGTCATCCGGGTTTCCCACCGTCGCGGACAAGCACAGCAGTTGCACCCGGGGCGGGCAGTAGATGATGGTCTCCTCCCACACCGTGCCGCGGTACGCGTCGGAGAGGTAGTGCACCTCGTCCAGGACCACCACCCCGACGTCGTCCAGCCGCCCGTCACCGTCGCTGGCTGACTCGCCGATGGATGTGTCGGTACCATCCGACTCGGTGGCGCGCGGGTAGAGCATGTTGCGCAAGATCTCGGTTGTCATGACCACCACGTCGGCGTCGGCGGTGTTGATGTCCACGTCTCCCGTCTTTAACCCCACTCTGCGCACTCCGAAGAGCGCCTGGAACTCCCGGAGTTTCTGGTTGGACAGCGCCTTGAGCGGGGTTGTGTATATGGCCTTCTGGCCTCGCGCGAGCGCGGTCATGATGGCGGTCTCGCCCACGAGGGTCTTGCCCGATCCCGTGGGTGCGGACACCACGACGCTGTCGCCGCGGAGCAGCGCGGTGGTCGCCTCTCTCTGGAAGCCGTCCAGTGGGAAGTCGTAAACCGCCGCGATGTCCTCCGACGTGACGGCTTCGCCGGTGTCGCTGGGAAACCGCGCTAGGAAAGCCTCGAGCGCGGGTTCCCCGTCGCTCGCCGCAGAGTCCGGGGACGTCTGGTGGTCCATCAACTCCATCTCCGAGGCGTCGTCGTCGAGCGAGCCGTCCACCGTGGACTCGTTCGTCAGCGCTCTTGACATCGTCACCGACGACGGTATCCTCCGACCCGACACGAGACGCGCCCTGAGACGGCCCGAGCGGCGAAGCCCGGTGACGCACCCGCCGCCGCCCGACCTGCTCGTGGGTCCGGCGTTTTGGGCACCCGCCCATTCGACGTGTCCGGCGCGTGCGAGATTACCAAGTGCGGTCGACGCCATCGCTCCCTATCGCGTTCGCCTATCCTCCCGAGGTAACCGTCTTGAATCCCTGGCGAATCGTACGACTCGCTGTATCGAGTGGAGAGCCGAACGTGATGTGTGCGCCGAGGCGTTGTGCGGCCCGCCGCTTCAAACAACAAGATGAAAACCCAAGTGAGAGCCTGTCAAGTCGAGCTTGAAACGCCGGGTTTTTTTTGACCTCCGAACGTCGGCCCGATGAGGGTAAATGCCCACTTGCAGCTTTTTCGACCGTCGCTGCCCACCGCGCAAGCGGTTCGGGCAGATAGAATTTCACTCGAGCGAGCCGGCGAGACGACAGAAAAAATCCCGCACACGCGGGCTTTAGTCTACTCGCGCTGACTATGCACTCACAGACAGAGGAGGGGTGTTCGTAATGCGCAAATACGAAAAGATCGTGGTCCGAGAGCCAATTTTGAGTTTTAAAAAACTCGGTTTGAAAGCGCTGATCGTGAAATGCTGACGAGGCTCGCTATCGGATACGCCACGTTTCAAAGGTGATTCGGCAAATCTTTTCACGGTCAGCGCGCAAACGGAAAGTGCTAACCGCAAATTGGCCAAATCGCGCAAATTGGCCAGTCCACGTGCGTCATAGGCACTGGCTTAATTTTCTTACGTGGAACGAATCCGACGGTTCGAAATTAAACGACGGTTCGTGAACCGCGCATGTCGCTCACATATCTTCACGATTCACAGGAAGTCAAACCAATCCCAACGGTCACATTTGTCATTTAGTACGAGGTATCCGAAATCGGGTGACGTGTGTGCGTTTCTGTGTTTTGATTGGCCAGACTCACATTCACGAGTAATGAAATTTTCGCGACGCACAACTCAGCAAACTTGGGTCAACGCCAAATCCGGTGCGCGAACAACTGGCGAAACAGATCACCGTTTTAGATGAGCTTTTTAACGACGTGGACCAATCAGAGAGCGGATGTGTATAAGCGTTTCAGCCACGTGATTAACGCCCGATCTTTTGTCCCCCCGCTTTTCGACTGCACCCAATCTCGTTTGTGTCCACTGGACCGTATGCGAACCAGGCTAAATGCGGTCCCACATTGCCGCCAAACTCGTCAATAGTTTCTCGCCAAGCGTTGTTTTCTCCGCGTATCGTCGTCACAGCGGCCGCCTTTCGGGGGTTCCGATCAGAACTAACGCGCACGTGAGCACGGGACGATCGCGAACGCGGCCGACCCGACTCGATTGTATCGCGCGAGACACGCATCTACGTCGCCGAGGCACCGCGCGCGCATCGCACGCGCCGTCCGCAAGGTGAGCGCGCGCCACGCATCGTCACCCGTCCCCGATTATCGCGTGGAAAAAAACCAGGGAAAGAAGATGGCCCCGGGACGCTTTTCACGCGTCGCGGGCGCGCGCGTGAGACGCCGCGCCCCGTTTTTTTTGCCCGAATCGCCGATGAATGGCATCGTGACGGCGTTTTCTCGCGTTCGTGCGGTGCGCGTCTCGTTCGCGCGTCACCTCGCTCGTCACGGCGCGCCCGCACGCAATCGCCCGTCGCCCGGTTCCCACACCGGGAGGGGAACTTTTCGGTAAACGTTCACGGTGGGTTTTTTCCGAGAGATTCCGGGCGACGGCGCGCGGGGTGTTCGACCCGCGCGCGCGATCATTTGAACCCCGGTTTCTCCCGGATGAACCCCCCCGGGGTTCTCCGCGCGACTACGCGATTTTCGGCGTATTATACACGACATCACCGCACCCGCCGCGGTGACACCATCGCTACCCCTTGACCACCCCCGTACCTTCCTCGATCTCACCGCCCCCCTTCCATCTCCAATTTCTCAGAGGAGACAACTTGAAAAAGAGCCCCGAGGCCAAAAGGCGGGAAGACTTCCTGCCCTCGGACCAGACGCGACCGGGCGCCGTTCGCGTGTTTTTGTAGGCGTCTTCGAGTGATCCGGCCATGTCGGGACAGCTCATGACGGGAGGCGTCGCGGCGCGGCCCGTGCGCGCGCCGGCGTCGGCGCGCGCCGTGGGAGCCGCGGTCAAATCCAACTCAGCATTCGCCCCCCGCGCTCGGCCGGCGCCGCGAAGATCGCTGAGGTTCGCCGTGCGCGCCGGGGTCAAGGGCCCGACGTTCATCCCGGACCCGGGAGGTCCCAAAGGGCTTCCTAAGAAGATGCCCGTGGCGACCGGTAAGGCCGCGGCGGTCATGGAGGAGCCCGTCGCCGAGACGGCCGCGAACTACCAGAACAACCTAAAGCAGCGGATCTTGGCGCGCGGGCCCCGCGAGACGTTCTTCGAGGAGGACTACAACGTCACCATCCGCGAGTACGTCCCGACGCAGGTCAAGGTTGCCGTGGAGTGCAACGGCCCACGGTTTCGGGTTCGCGTCGAGACGGACAGCGAGGCGGAGCTCATCCTGCACTGGGGAGTAGCCACCTCCAAGGCGCCCGACACCTGGGTCATGCCCCACAAATCGATCATGCCCGCCGGAACCAAGGAACTCGCCGAGGTGTGCCAGACCCCGCTCATCGTCGAAGAGCTGGACGACGGCAAGCTCGCGTACACCGTCATCGAGGGCGACGTCGAGCACGCGCCGGCCACCCTCAACTTTGTCCTCCACGATCCCAAGTACAACCAGTGGTACAACATGGCCAACGGCGACGCGTTTCGCGTCAAGTGCCCGTGCCTCCCGGAGCCGGAGCCGGAGCCGGAACCCGAGCCGATCGTTGACCTCACGTCCGCGGTGGCCGCCGCCGGTGACGCCATCGCGGCGGAAGCCACCGCCGTGAAGACCTCGCCAGCGCCAGCGACCCCGCGCAAGCCCAAAGGGATGTCCTCGCTGCTCGGAACCCTCAACTCGTTCAAGCGAAACCCCGCGTCTCCATCCGCGAAAAAGGCGAAGGAAGAGAAGGCTTCCAAGGCCAAGGGGGGGAAGAAGCGACGGGGTAAGAAGGCGGCCGCCAAGGCTAAGGGCGACGAGTCGGACACGGAGGATGACGACGACGACTACGAGATGGAGGCGTCCAAGAAGGGCGGCGTGGCGGAGCTGCTCATGTCCAAGGCCAAGGGTAAGGACGCCGCCAAAGCCCCCGAGCCCGTCAAGGTCCCCGAGCCCGTCAAGGCTTCCGAGCCCGTCAAGGCTTCCGAGCCCGTCAAGGTCCCCGAGCCCGTCAAGGCTGGACCCTGGACCCCCTTCTTCGACCACACCGAACGCGTCTTCACCGAGGTTGACAAGGTTACCAGAGTCGGCGTCAAGGTTGACGTCGAGGCGGGGATGCCCCCCGGGTCATCCGCGCGAGTCCGCGTCGAGACGGACCTCCCGGGCGACCTTCTCCTCCACTGGGGCGTGGTGCCCCGCGGCGCACGCGCTGACATGTGGACCGTACCCCCGCCGCCCATGCGACCGGAGGGCACCAAGGTGTACGGCGACCGAGCCGTGCAGTCGCCGCTCAAGAAGGTCACCGGCGGGCTGGCCGGGGATTTCGCGTATTGCGAGGTTGACCTCGGGTCCGCGCCCGGTGGTTTGCGATTCGTCATTAAAGAGTCCGGCGGTCGCGATCGCTGGTTCGACAACTACGGAGCGGACTTTGTGGTGCCCCTGCCCGAGCAGGCGGTGTCCACGTCGCTGAACGGTAACGTTCGCAACAATTCGCAGACGGCGACGGCGAGCCCGACGAAGAACGGGCCGAAATCGATGGAGGCTGCGCAGATGGCGTTGGGAGGCGCCGCCGCCGCCACCTTCAGCGGGATCAAGTCGAACATCGACGCGTCCATCGAGGAGGCTATCAAGGAGGCTGCGATCGCCATGGAGGCTGCGAAGATTGCGAGGGAGGTTGCCGAGCAGGCCACCGCCGCGGCGAAGGACCTCCCCGAGGATGCCGGCGCGAGCACCAAGGCCAGGAGGCTCATCGCGCAGGCGAACGCCACCGCCGAGCGCGCCGCCATCACCGCCAGGCGCGCTGAAGCCGCGGCCATCCGCGCCAAGGCTGCGAAGGATGCGTCCTTCAGCGACCTGACGTCCACCGCAGCCGCCGCTAACCTCATCAAGAAGGCTGAGGAGGTTGAAAAAATGGCTGAAGAGACGTGGGCGGGCGCGGACGTCGAAATCTCCGAGGATACCCTCAAGCGCTGGCGCGATGAGATGGAACTCGCGGTGACGAAGGAGGCTGAGGCCAGGGCGGCTGAGGCTGAAGCCGCGGCCAGGGAGCTCCTCGAGCAGCGCAAGGTGGAGGCTGAGCAGGAGAGGATCGAGGCGCAGGCGGCTATCGAATCAGCCGCCGCCGCCGCCGTCGAGGCCAAGGCTGCCGCCGAGACTCGCGCCGCCGAGGCCAAGGCTGCCGCCGAGGCTTCCGTCGCGAAGCTGGAGGCTGAGCAAGCCGAGGCGGCCAAGGTCGCGGCTGACGCGCAGGCGCAGGCTGAAGCCGCCCTCGAGGCTGAGATTGAACAGTCCATCCAGGATAACATGTCCGCCGCCGTGGAGGAGGGCAACTCGAAACTTGCCGAGATTGAACGCGAGCTGAAGGAACGCATGGACGCGCTCGAGGAGATGAAGCGCGCCGCCGCGGACCCCACCATCGAGCGATCCACCGACAAACCGTCATGGCTCGTCGACCCGGAGGCTACCATCGTCATGCCGGATCCCGTGGAGATCTCCGAGCCCCCGCGCACGTTCGCGGAGCCCGTGACGCCGCCCGTGTCTCAGGTTGTGCCGCGCGTCCCGGTGGCGCCCACGCCGGTGATGCCCCCCGCGGACCCGTCCACGCGGATCCAGACCCCGACGGGCACCGGCGAGGAGATGCTCCTCCAGGGCTTCAACTGGGAGTCCTCCCGCATCGAGGGTGGCGGCGCGTGGTACCGCAAGATGACGGAGATGGCGCCGCAGATGGCGGAGATGGGCATCACCGTCGCGTGGCTACCCCCGCCAACCGACTCGGTGTCCCAGGAAGGGTACATGCCCCGGGACTTGTACAACCTCAACTGCAAGTACGGAACCAAGGAGGAGCTCAAGACGTGCATCGAGGCCTTGCACAAACACGGCATCAAGTGCCTCGGCGACGCGGTGTTGAACCACAGGTGCGCTCAGTTCCAAGGCCCCGACGGGCTTTGGAACCAGTACGGCGGCAAGCTCGACTGGGACGCTCGGGCCATCGTGAGCGACGACCCGCATTTCGGCGGCCAGGGTAACCAGAGCCAGGGCGACTTCTTCCACGCCGCGCCCAACATCGACCACTCCCAGGATTTCGTCAAGAAGGACATCACGGAGTGGATGCAGTGGATGCAGAGCGAGGTTGGATACGACGGGTGGCGTCTGGACTACGTCCGCGGTTTCAGCGGGACTCACGTGAAGACGTACATGGAGAGCACCAACGTGTCCTTCGCCGTCGGGGAGTTCTGGGACACCCTCGAGTACGACTACGACTCGCCAAAGTACAACCAGGATGCGCACAGGCAACGGATCATCAAGTGGATCGACGACGCGGGTGGGCTGGCGGGTGCCTTTGACGTCACCACGAAAGGGATTCTCCACGCGGTGTTCGAGCGCCAGGAGTACTGGCGCCTCTCCGACGAGGACGGCCAGCCCCCGGGGGTGTTGGGACGGTGGCCTTCGCGCGCGGTGACGTTCATCGAGAACCACGACACCGGCAGCACGCAAGGGCACTGGAGGTTCCCGGAAGGGTCCGAGGCGCAAGGGTACGCGTACATCATGACGCACCCCGGCACGCCCACCGTGTTTTGGGATCACGTGTACGAGTGGCACGATCAGAATTTGGTGAACGACATCAAGAAGCTCATCGCGTTCAGGAAAGAGTGCGGCATCCACTGCAGGTCTTCCGTGAACATCCTCAAGGCTGAGGCTGGGGTGTACGCGGCGCAGATTGACGACCGGGTGGTTATGAAGATTGGCCCCGACGCGTTTTCACCCGACGAAACGGAGTGGGAATACGCCACGCACGGCGATAACTGGTGCGTGTGGAGGCACCGGTGATATCATGTACGGGAAGATAGGGGGAATGGGGGTGGTAATTGGGATTAATTAGACGACGTCGAGCGCTGTCTGGCATCACATTCGGACCGGACTCCGTCGAGGGAAGAAGGGTAACAACAGGGACTACCGAGGGTCATTCATCTGTACGAGTATTGGGGAACGATCGAGCGTTCTACTTATATATCAAATTGAATTGATCTCTTCATCACGACACCGTCGCCGTCTCTCCTTCTTTGGCCGTCTCCTTCTCCACGGGCGTCTCCTCCTTCTTGACGTTGACGGGCGGCTCCTTCTTCTTCGTCGAACCTTTCTTCTCCCGTTCCATCGCGATCTGAAGTATCATGTGCGACGGCCCGACCATCTTGGGTTCCACCTCGACTCTGTGCGCGTTGAGCAAAGCTCGGAACTCCGCGTACAGTATGGCGCCCGCGTCCGGTCGCATCTTAGCCTTGACGCCGTCGTTGGATTTGAACTCGATCCTCGCCGTCACCTTGTGCCCTTGCTCCAGGAATTTGTTCGCCTGGTCCGCCTTGGTCCCGAGATCGTTGGCGCTGATCCGGGCGCTCAGACGAAGTTCCTTGACCTGATCGTGCCTCCTTCGTTCCACCGCCTTCTTGCGCGCTTCTTTCTCCTTGAGCCGAAGCTCGTATCTGAAGGCGTCGTAGTCGAGCATGCGGCACACGGGGGGAACGGCCTTGGCGTTCATCTCCACGAGGTCCAGGCCGGCTTCTTTGGCGCGCTTTCGCGCCACGATGGTCGAGATGACTTCGTGCGATTTGGACGATGATGATTCGCCGTCGCCGCCGTCCCCGGAGTCAATGACGAGCCTGACCTGACGTGACTCGATCTGCTCGTTGATCCTGTGCGCGGGTATCAGGTTTTTCTTCGTCACGTCCTCCCGTTTACCGCCCCTCCCGCCGCCCCTCGATACCCCCCGGAGCTGGGCGCTGATCGCCCACGGCTGGATTGAAGCGCCCGCCCAAACGCCCGGCGCGGCGACCCATCGTCGCCACCCGACGCCGACGCACGATGACGCGAGGACGACGGCGGTCGCATCCCTCGACGACGACGATAACGCCCTCGATGTGACCGCCAAGGATGACGCGAGGGCGCGCAGCACGGCTCGAGATCCCCCCATCCCGTCCTCGCGCTGTCGTCACTGCCGAGACGTCTTCTGCGAATTGAGCCTCTCGAAAAGACGAATTATCGGCGCCGAGACGGATCAGTTTGCGTGTAACTCGGGGTGGGCCATGGTGAAGATCGTGGAGCTCGAGCAGGACGCCACGAGCTGGAAGAGCAGCGCGGGCATAGGCCTGGCCGGGAGCGACTTGCCCCGGAAGCGTCCGAAGAAGAAGAAGTCCAACGCGGACCTCGCGGGGATGGGGGGGATGAACACGGGCGGGGACGAAAAGGAAGCCGCGGAGAGGGAGGCCGCGGCCCCGGTCGCGGACACGGGCGTGGAACTCGCGTCGAAGCCTGGTTTCGCGGAGAGGGTGACGATGAGCGTCTTGAACATCATCGTCATGGGGGTGTTCACGGCGGGGTTCTACTTCGTCGCGCTCATTCTCTTCAAACCTGAGGCCCTGGCGGAGTGGGGATTCCCGCAGTAATAGAGTAGTAGCGTCTTCCGGCGACGACGACGAGAGGAGGCCAAGAGAAAGCCCTTCAATCGGCTGGTTTCGTATTCACAAGAGTAATATGATAATCGATGTCGCGCGCAAAGAATAGTAATCGAGTCCGCCCACGCGGTCACGCCAGAGAACGGAACTCAGTTGGACATGCCCTCGAGCTCCTCGACGAGATCCTTCTCCTTGCCGCTCACGTTCTTCGGGATTGTAACCTTGACGGTGACGTACTGGTCACCCCGGACGTTGGGCTGCCCGAGCTTAGGGACACCGCGCTTCGCCATGAGCAACGTGGCGCCCGGCTGCACGCCCGCGGGGATCTTCAAATCAACCGTGCCGTCCACGGTGCGCACCTTCTGCGTGGTACCCAAGATGGCCTTGGTGTACGGGATGGACACGGTGGAACTCACGTTGATGGACTCGAACCGCTTGAGGTCGGGGTCATCCTTGACGCCGACAAACACGTAGAGGTCACCTGGGGGACCGCCCTTCCGCCCCGCGTTGCCCTCGCCCCGCACGCGGAGCCGAGAGCCCGAATCCACGCCGGCGGGGACGCGAAGGGAGATGCGCTTGGAGCGCCTGACGCGGCCGTCGCCGCCGCACGCGGAGCACGGGGTAAACGACTGGCCGCTGCCGCCGCACGCGTTGCACGCGGTGACCTGCTGGAAGTTCCCGAGCGGGGTCCGTACCGTCGCCACGACCTGGCCCTGCCCGCCGCACGTGCCGCAGGTCTTCGGGGAGGTGCCCGCCTTGACCCCAGAGCCCGTGCACTCGCCGCACTCCTCCAGGCGCATGCAATCGAGCTCCTTCTCGCAGCCGAAAACCGCCTCGAGGAACTCAATCTGCAGGTCGAAACGCTCGTCGTCGCCCTGGGTCGGGCGGTTACGCTGGGACTGGCGACCGCCCATGCCCCCGCCCATGCCGCCGCCGAAGAACGACTCGAACAAATCAAAGGGATTCGAAAAGGGATCGCCGCCCATGCCGCCCATGCCGCCCATGCCGCCCATGCCACCCTTCAAACCAGCCTCGCCGTACTGGTCGTAGACAGCCTTCTTCTGGTCGTCGCTCAGAACCTCGTACGCGTTGGAGATCTCCTTGAACTTGTCCTCGGCGCCGGGTTCCTTGTTCACGTCGGGGTGGAACTTGCGCGCGAGGGTGCGGTACGCCCGCTTCATCTCCTTGCCATCCGCTGCGCGGGAGACGCCCAGGACCTCGTAGTAGTCGCGGCCGGCGAAGACTTTGAGCGATCCGCCGCGTCGTACGGGGCGGCGCGCCTTCACGGTCGCGCAGCACGCGGGCATCGTCTTGCCCATGAAGGCGGTGCTGTGGGAATGAATGGCGAGTGGGAACGGCGGCGTGGTCAGAGGTCTCTCTCGGGGGTGGGTGGTGAATTTGGAATTCAGAAATCAAGTCGTCGCCCGCGTTCGAAGCGCCGGCGGGGAGTGGATAAAGGTGGTTCGAGATGGCGATCGTGCGGTGGCGCGCGCGGGCGTTTGGGCTCCGATGCCGCGGACGCCGCGAACCCCGGGTCGGGGCGCGGTCGAAGCGTACGCATCGAGCCGCGCGAGGGCCCGATGGGGTCTATCGTGACGGGCGTCGCCTCGAGTGGACGGGCGCGAGCGGAGACGGATTTGCGGCGGCGGGTCGTCGGTCTCTGTTTGGCGTGCCGTGTGGGTGGGTGGGGAACAGGCGGGCGGCTCTCACCTGCGAGCGTGCGCGGCCCGAGTGGCGGGCGCGGCCGCTGCGGTCATGTTCATAGCCTGCGAACGGAACGGGACGGCGCGGTCAGTCGGCGATACGATCGGCGAAGCGCGACGACAGCGCGTAGGCGGGGACGACACGGACACGTCGCTCGCAGGGGAGGGGAGGAGAAGAAACATCTCTCCCTCTGCCGCGAACGATCGCGCGCGGCGGGACACGGGCGCGGGGAATTCGCCGGATGGCCGAACGTGCTGGGACACTCACCGCGTGCATCCTTTGACACGAACTGTCGAGTCGCGTGACGTCAGAGTGGGTCGAGGAGGAGCTGAGGCGCGAGCTTCGTCGGCCTTCCTTTTTTCAGCCAGCGCGTTTTCTTCAAGTGGTGCCCAAACCCTGAACCCTCATGAAAGAGGAATGCCCCCATTTGGACTAATCTTAATTGGTATTAAAATTTCGATATTTGCGTAATTTGATGCATACGTTCTTTGCTCATACAGCGTCTCCATTTCGTCTCGTCCACCCGCTCGTGACGCACCGATTCCTCACCTTATCGTCGAGCGGCCATAGCCGCGCGCACCTCGTGAGATGCTGACGCTCGCACCCATGGCGCTGGCCCACGCGGCCGCCGCATCCCGTGCGCTCGCCGCACCGCGTCGTGCCCCCGCCCGGGGAATGAACCGCGTCGTCGCTCATGTCCCCGCGTTCCCCCGCGACGTCGTCTCCTCCTCAGGTTCGGGGGGGCCAATTATCGGGCGTCGCGTTGGGTTCATCAATCGGTCCTTCTCCGCCGTGCACCGCGCGAGTCGTCGCCCCGCGCTCGTCGCGACGCGCGCGCTCTCCGACGGTGACGCCGATAAGTGGGAGCTGGCGCAGGCGATGATGCGAATGCGTCGAACCCAGGACGAGGCCCTCGAGCTCATCCTGAACGAGGTGAGCACCCTCAGCAAAGAAGTTCGCTCGCTGCGCGCCGAGCTGGACGAACTCAAGGGAGGGTCCAACGGCGGTGTCGTCGTCAACGCGCCCGTGGGAACGGAGGACAAGGTGGTTCAGCCAGTGGGAAAGAGCTCGCCGGACAGGGACGTCCTGAACGAGATGCTCAACGCGCTCATCCCCGAGTCCGAGTCCGACTCACCCTCGCCCATCAAGCCCGACGAACGAAAGCCTGAGCCCGAGCCCGAAGAGACGGACGACGATCTCCCGCCGGTGGTGCTGGACGTGGCCGGGTGGCGGGGCGACGGCAGCGACAGATCCGCCTCCTGGCCCATGTGCAAGACGGGCGAGGACGACCTCTACCTCATGGCCACGATACAAGCCGCGCTCAACGAAGCCGGGTTCTGGGCCGGGGAAGAAGATGAAGCGGACATGTACTTCGGACCGTCCACGCAGGAAGCATTGTGCTACTTCCAGGCATCCGTTGGGTTACCGGAGGTTGGGTACGTGGATCCGGAGACGTGGCGCGCGCTGCTCGGGGAGGATAAGTACGCGTGGGGGCCCGCGCCGGGAGCCATCGGGTTCGACGAAAAAGCGGCTGAAAACGAGGTCTCGTCGGCGCAGACTTCAGCTTCAGCCGAACTGAGCGACGGGGCCAAGGCGGCGAAGGAGTGGAGCGAGACCGTGGTGTCGATGGTGGATAACCCGGACAACGATCCCGGTGACGACGCGCCGCTGTGGGGCGACGAGAAGACACGGGTTAGGAATGTGAGCGAGGAGTTTACGCAGCTCAACGCCTCGGGCGACAAGTGGCCGGTGCTTCGACAAGAGGACGGCGGGATGGAGGTTCACAAGCTCCACGTGCTGCTCGACGGGCTCGGATACTACAGCGGCGAGGAGGACATGGAGTGGTGGACCTTCGGGATGGGCACCGAGAACGCTCTGGGCACCTTCCAGGCGTCGAGCGGGCTTCCGGACACGGGCCTGACTTGTCTGCTAACGTGGAAGGCGTTACTCGGGGAGGAACGCGTGGCGATGGGACCGGCGGCGGCGTTCGAGACTGTCGGGGAGCTCGAGAGCGGGGAGTACACCATGGATCTGTCGCAGCAAGATAGGGTGTTCCTGCTGGGCGAGGGACGGTTCGAGGGCAGCAAGTGAAGGTAGACTCTTAACGTTTTACTGATCAGTCTACTGAAGAAAGAATCACTTTCAGAACTCTTACTTTCAGAATGAAAACTTTGACCGAGCCTTCCCCTCCGGCGGGGGCGCCCCGGACCCGTACTTCATCGCCTCGTCGTGCTTCGCCTTGCGCTCCATCGCCGCCTTGCCCACGAAGTTGGGATGCTCCGGGTTGAGGATGGACAGCGAGGTGCGCTTGACATCCTGCCAACCCTTCTCGTTTAGCGCGTTTACGAAAAATTCAGGAAATTCCCGCTGCGTCTGGCTCCGGTCGTCGGGGAGGCGTTTCGCGTTCTTCGTGAGCACACCGCCCCCCGCGAGTGCGACCGCGAAGTTGCCCTCCGCGCCCGCGACGTTCGTAAGCGCGTCGCTGGACAGCGCCAGCTCAGTACCGGTCGCATGAGCTCCTGGTTCGTCCATCGAAGTCCCGTTGTCGTGACCGATGAGCTCAACCTGTTTTTGTCTTCGAGTCTCCGCCTCAGCCTCGGACAGGAACAGCGGGTCGACGAAGTTATCGTTCAGCCAATCCGTCGGCTCCATGCGTCCGTCGATCAGGTCGAGGAGAAACTGTTGCCAGCGGCCGCGGCCTGAACCGGGCGCGGACCCGCGCGGCGTGGGCAGACCGAGGTCGATCTCGTCCCTGACCATCTGTGCCATGTCGATCCGCTTCCCGCCCCGCACGGTACCCAAGTCAAGCCAATCAGCCTCCTCCGCGTCCGCGATGACCTTGGTCCAGTGCCGCGCATCCCTCGGGCCTTCCGCGCGGGTCACGCGATCCTCAACGAGGCGGCCCACGTGCAACACAGCCGCCGCAGCAGTCCGAGGCCGAGCGCCAGTTCCTGTAAGAGTTAAACAAGAACGTCAGTCTCTCTAATTGCCCACTCGTAAATAAAAAGAAACTCGGAAATAAAAATAAACTCTCACCCACGCGGATCTCTACCGACGCGTGCTCGCGCGTCAGCCCGTGCTCGTGCCTCCACCACGAGTCCGGGACGAAGAGCACATCCCCGGGCTCGCATATCGCGGATGCGCCGCGTACCTGCGCCAGTCGCGGGTGTTTGGAATAGTCCGCGTCGTCCAGGTCTGCGATGGCGGACCCGTCGAAGGGGTGCGACGTCGGGTAGGGGTAAAGACCCTTGTAGGAAACATCCGGCGATATTAACAGCACCCGCCGCCGGCCGATCACCTGCACCTGGAACGATTCGCAGTGGTTCTCGTTGGACAGGGACTTGGCGGCTTCGTTTCCCGCTTCCGCGGCGGCGATGTCCAGCGGGTTAACCTCGAACTTACCCACGCGAGTGACCACTGGAGTGGCTGTGGTGTGGGTCGCGAAGGCGCCGGTGAGGTGGTGCGCGGGGAGCAGGCTGTTCTCGGTCCCGGCGCTCAACACCGCGCCACGGACGGGTCCCATCTTGAGCGCGCGTCGCACGTTCCGCAGCCACTCCCAGTCGATCCCGGCGACCACGTCCGCGCCGATCGGGTCGTTCGGGAAAGACCTCGGGGGGGCGTTGTTGGCAGCATCGGCGTTTGCCTCGTCCTCGCCGGAGTGAACGCAGACGTCGTCGTGTAGGTAGGTCTTCAAGTCGCTCCATCGTCTGGCGCACGTCACGAAGGTTGGAAAGTCACGCGATGACACGTCAGTCGTCGGCTTACGGACGCGATAGTGCGAACCGAACGCGTTGTTGCGCTCGAGCGCGGGGGTGAACGAATGCTTCGCCGCGTCCGTCGTCATGCAACGCATCTCCCGCTTGGAACCCTTTCCGAAGGCATCGGCGTGCCGCGTGAGGACCGCGTCGAAGGACTCGGTGCCCCACCAGTTCAGGAGCCCTGGTTTGTTGTCCGCGGCGCGTCCGGTGAGTGTACCGGCGCATCCCGTGCGTCGAAGCACGACTGGTTCGCCGCTGTGATGAATAAAACACGACGTCACTCTAATTGTCCATACGAGAAGAATTAAAATATACTCACCGTCGCATCAAGTCGCACGCTCGGTTGCGCTGAGAGCCATTGGTCCAGTCCAGGCGCGGAACCACCCGGTCGCCGTCGTCGGTGACGTAGTAAGGGTACCGCGGGGGCGGGTCGGTGGGTAACTCGCCGCTCGCGCGGTCGGGGTCGTGGTCGGCGACGGCTGTGAATGGGGAAGGGGGTTTGGACCGTCGGTTGATGGGGGGCGACTCGGGAGGCGAACGGACGTGCGATTTAGTGGGACGTGACGCGTGGATCGGTGTAGGGCCCGCGCGTACCTCGCTCGCGGGGCATGGACGCGAGCGCTTCGATGGCTCCGGCGGCATCGTCGACGCCGCCCATCCTCTCCACCTGCGCCAGCCTGGGCTTGATGCGCCCCTTGCCCCTGCTCTTGGTGTTCACGCTGCGGATGACCATCGGCCTCGGGCGCGCCACCGCGTGGGAGCCAAACTCCGATGCGGCGTCGTCGTCCTCGTCTGCACGGAGGATATCGGGCCTCACTACTTCGGGCGTCACATCCGCGCCGGCATCGACGTCAGTCATGGTTCAGTCGGTCTGAGCGCGGTTCGGGTGGCGTGCGACGCGCGGCTCGTTGTGTGTTCGCCGAGGATCGCGCGACGTGCGTTTTTTCCGGTCGATACGAGAGAAGAGATGGAGGATCGCCCCTCGAGATGTAGCCATCGAGGGCACTTCTCGTGAGCGCACCGGGCGGAATGTCCGGTCCGCTGCGCGCGGCGGCTCGGCGTGTCGCCGGGACCATCCTACCGCGACGTTGCCCCGCGGTGCGATGGCCCCGCGCCGACATGGGCACCGCCGCCGCGGCGTCCCGCGTCGACGACGACCGCGTCGGGGCGTTCGGCCTGGCGGGCCTGCACGAGCCTTCCGATTTCGACCGCCTCGCGCGCCGAGCGGTGGCCAAGTCCGACGAACTGATGGCGGGTTTGGTATCCCTGGGTCCAAGCGCGTCCACCGGCGGCGCCGCGACGTCCGTGATCGACGACCTGGACGAGATCTCCGACACCCTATGCGCGGTGGTCGACGTGGCGGAGCTGTGCAGGAACGTACATCCCGATCAGCGATGGGTATCCGCCGCGACGAACGCGTACGTCCAACTCCAGGGGTACGTCCAAGGCCTGAACAGCAACCGCGGGCTCTACCTCGCGCTCGTGAACGCGCAGGAGAGGCACGCGTCGGAGCTCTCCCCCGAGGCGCTCCGGGTAGCGCTCACCTTGAGACAAGATTTTGAACGCGGCGGCATACACCTAGGACGGGACGAACACGCCGCGCTGGAGAAGGCCGCCGGGGACGTGGTGCGGCTCGGGATGGCGTTCCAACAGAACCTCGCCGATCCAAAGGCGTTGGGATTCGTGGACGTGTCGCGGCTGAGGCTCGGGGGCGTCCCCGTCGGCCTGACGAGGAGTCCGAGGACCTCGGGGGGGACGACGCAGAGGGACGACGGCGAAGGCCTCACCGCGCGCGTTCCCCTCGATCAGCGCACGGTCAGCGCGGTGCTCCGTTACGCGGACGACCCGGAGACCCGCAAGGCGGTGTACCTCGCGGCGCACGCGGGCCCCGAGGCGAACCGTTCGGTGCTCGCGGGGTTATTGAGGGCGAGGCACGAGTCGGCGAAGATTTTGGGTTTCGAGTCGCACGCGCACTTCGCGACGGCGCCGCTGCTGGCGGAGCACCCGGACGCGCCCCGCGCGCTGTTGGAGCGGCTGGCGAGGGAGTCTTCGGACAGGGCGGGCGAGGAGATCGAGATGATGTCGAGGCTCGGGGGAGGAAGGGGGTCCGGAAACAGAGGCGGGACGGTGAGGGGATGGGATCGGAGTTACCTCATAGGCAAGGCGAGGGCGAAGGCTTGCGACCTCGACGTGGCGCAGGTGGCGTCGTACTTCCCCCTCGAGCGGGTGCTGCGCGGGGTCGGGTCGTTAGTGCACAGGGTGTTCGGGGTCAAACTCACGGAGGTGCCAATGGATTCCGGTGAGAGCTGGCACGCGAAGGTGCGCAAGTTGAGGGTCACCGCCGGGGACGCCGGGTTGGGCGAAGGCGAAGAGATCGGCACCATCTACCTCGACCTCGAGCCCCGGCCCAGGAAGTTCACGCACGCCGCGCACTTCGTCATCCGGTGCAGCCGCGGGACCCCCGGTCCGCACAAGCAACGGCCCGCGGTGGCGTTGGTGTGCAACTTCGGCGCCGGCTCCGCGACGACGCTGAGCCACTCGGAGGTTGAGACGTTCCTTCACGAGTTTGGCCACGCCATGCACTCTGTGCTGTCGGACACGCGGTACCAGCACCTGAGCGGCACGAGGTGCGCCATGGACATGGTGGAGGTTCCATCGCACCTCTTTGAGTACTTCGCGTGGGACCCGCGTGCGTTGAACGTGCTCACTTCGCACCGGGTCACCGGTGATCCAATGCCGGATGCAATGATCGAACGACTTCGCGCGTCCAAGGAGCTCTTCGGCGCGACGGACTTACAGCAGCAGTGTGTCTTCGCGCTGACGGACCTGGAGGTGCACGCGCTGGATCCGGCGACGCTGACGGACGGTTCGGTATCCGAGGTTGCCGCGAGGGTCCAGCGGACACATTCGCTCATGCCCGTCGAGGACGGCACGAGCTGGGAGCTGCGGTTCGGGCACCTGGTCGGGTACGCGTCGACGTACTACTCGTACCCGTACGCCAAGTGCGTCGCCGCGGACCTGTGGGAGAAGTTCTTCGCGGGGGATCCACTGGCGCCGGGCGCGGGTGAGGCGCTGAGGGAAGGGATGCTGCGGCACGGCGGCGCGAGGGAGCCTCGGAGGATCTTGCGGGATATGCTCGGTGACGGGTCGATTGTGACGGATCCGGTGGGCGCGGCGCCGGATCCGACCTCCATGCTCGCGGATCTGAACCGGGGTCGGTGATGGATGGATCGAACCGGGGGGGGCGCGGGGAGTGAGGGTGTGCGTCGAGTGAGCGTAATATTATCATACGACGATCTATTTAGTTTACTTGTCCTTCTTGGCAGGGTCCTTGACCCGCCGCGTCTTTACCACCCGCGGCGGTATCCCCATCGGGTACCTCGGCTCGTTCGCGATGATGAATATGCACACGCTCGCCATGATCAGGTTGGGCATCTCCCGCCCGTCCTTGTCGAACACGTGCAGCAGGAAGGTGGTGATGAGCGTGTTGAAGACGGCGAAGAGCCCCCATCGCCGCGCGGGGTTGCCGGGCTGCGCCATCATCACCAGGCACGCCGCCACGCCCTCTACGTACCCGACGGCGTTCATGAGCTGACTTCCGGTGAGGTGCAGGAACGCCATCTTACCCTCGGCCCAGCGATTGTAGTCGCCCTCGAACTCCCGATGCAACCGGGGAATCAGCTCGCCAGAAACCTGCGATTGTTAAGAAACTTTTTGTCAGATGGAGCGCGCGAAGGACGGGGCCGGGCTGGGGCGTACCTTGGTCATGCCCAGGATGAACATGCCGAAACCGAAGAAATACTCCACGTGCAAGAGGCTGAACATCGTGTCTCGGTTCCAAGCGCGCCCACGTCCTCCTCTCAGTGCGCCCAAACAGTGCGACGCGAGGAAGGCACTCTGCACGCTTCGTGATTGTGATCCAAGCGGATTCACGATCTTATCGGCGAGATACATCGTATCGACGCAGCGGCCACTTGTCCAAGCGCCATGGCCGCGATGACCGTCGCCCTCGGGGCAACCATCGCGCTTCCTCGCACCACCGGTGCGTGCCGCACGCGCGTCACGGCGACCGCGCGCGCGTCTCCACACACCTCCCGCATCGCGCCGCGCGTCGCGAACACCGGCCAGCGACGTCGTCATCATCAAATCATGATCCGAACGCGCGCGAGCGACAACCCCGGCGCGGCGCCCAGCCTGAGCGTCAACGACGAGGACGACGACGGACTGACCCCTCGCCCGAAGCCCAAACAGAAGCCCGACGAGCCCGTGCCCAACCCGCCCCTCCGCGTCGCCGCCTTCCTCGCCGGCGCCGGCTTCCTCGAGTCATCCTACCTGGCCATCGAGAAGCTCACCGGCGGAGAGGTGACGTGCCCGCTGACGGGATGCCAGACGGCGCTCAACTCCGGGTACTCCGAGCTCTTCGGCGTGCCCTTGTCCGCGTTCGGCGCGGCGGCGTACTTCGGAGTCGCCGCGCTCACGTGGTGGGGCGCGGGCATGGCCGGGAACGAGGAGGACAGAGACGCGTATCAACGCGCGAGGGTGCTCACCTTCCTCAGCACCGCGGGCCTCGCGGGCGTGAGCTCGTACCTCCTGTACCTGCTCGCGGTTCCCCTCGGGGGCGCGGAGTGCGTGTACTGCCTCACCAGCGCCACCATCTCGTTCACGCTCTTCGCCATCGGCCTCAGCGGCGTGGGCGGCAAAGATTTTGGCAAAGCCGCTCCCGCCGCGTTTTCCGTGTACATCGTCACCGTGCTGTCGCTGTCGCTGCTCTTAACGGATGACACCGCCGCGCAGGCGAACATCAACACGCTCAAGCTCCCGTACGCCGCGCCCGTCATCGAGGCGCAGTCCAGCTCGTACAGCAGGGACTTGGCGTCGCATCTCAAATCCGTCGGCGCGAAGATGTACGGCGCTTTTTGGTGCTCGCACTGCGAGGACCAGAAGGAGATCTTCGGAGCTGGCGCGGACATCCCGTACGTGGAGTGTTTCCCGGGCGGGTGGGAGAGGGGCACGCCGGTGGCGGCGGCGTGTGCTAGCGCGGATATCCAAGGGTTCCCGACGTGGATCCTGGCGGATGGGACCAAGACGGAGGGGGAGAAGACGCTCGCGGAGTTGGCGAAGCTGAGCGGGTTCAAGGCGCCGGGTCCCGGGGATCTGGCGACGGCGCCGGGTCTGGACGCGTCGTCGCAGCTCGACTCGTTCCTGGGCCAGTAGATATTCGAGGTTGTAGAAGCGCGCCGCGTTTGGTAGGACTATTTGGTGATCAAACTCGTTTCGCTATTATTCTGGGTTTCGTACATTACATAAAGTAGTAGTCGGGTGAGGACCGCGCTATGTGCGTCGCTCGTGGATGATATAGATATGTGCCGCTTCGCCGCTGCGTTGATGATCTGATGATACAAAGCGTCCGTGGATCCGACCCGCCGGCGCCTTCTCCGTCGTCCGTGTTCAGTCGCGTAATCGTCGTAAACGAGGTGAGCCTCGAGTGATGAGACCGACGCGCCAATCAGAGCGAGACGAAGGAGGACATGAACGAGGGCATGAAACGGTTGGACCTCCTTCGCGTCTGATCCCTCTCCCGCGACGCCTCGTTCGTCGGCGGGGTCGGGAACATGGCGGGCCCGTGCGTCTCGGGCGGGGGCGCGCTGACCCGGCGAGCCCGGTTGAACACGCCGCCTCTCGTCGGGCTAAGGTCCCTGCCTGACGACGAGGAGGACGACGACGAGGAGGAGGAGGAGGAGGGGGAGGAGGTGTCGATGGAGGACCGGCGGCTGAAGAAGGATCCTCCCTTCTTCCCGGAGGGGTTGGACGTCTTGGAGTGCTTGGCCGATTTGCGCTGCTTGATCTTGTCCTGCACGGCGCTGCAGAGCACGGCGGCGTCGAAGGCGGAGTTGTTGACACCCTCCAGCGTCATCTGCGTGCCCGTGTTGGGGTCCTTGCACCTGTAGGTGAGGTTGAGGCAGTTCATCTTGTCCTCCGGGATCTTGCACTTCTCCCGGATCTGCGCCATGAAGTCTTCCAGGCCCTCCTGTCCCGTCCTCACCCTGCACCGGAAGCTCATGTTGTTGAACTTGACGATGATGTCGCCGTTGACGCTGTCCGGTGCGGGCTCCTCCTCCTTAGCCTTCACAGCCTCCTCCTCAGCCTCGGTCTCCGCGTCGTCGTCCATCACGTCGCGGAACAAGGTCTTGCGCCAGTTGGGCAGGTCCTGGTTGCAGAACTTGCAGTGCAGCTCCTCGTCCTTGCCGCTGCACTGGAGCTGCCAGCGCGCCATGCAGCGCGCGTGAACCACGCGCGGGCACTTGCACGGGCGAATGAGCTCCACCTTGTCGTTGGTGCTGCCCTCGAGGCAGATCCAGCACACCTCTTCGTCTGCAGATGGATGGGCGGGGTGGGGCGCGGGTCGCGTCAACTTCAAATTCGCGGCAACTGTCCTGTCGAGAGCAACGGGAAAAAGAGCGGGGCGATTTGTGCGCGCGCGGCACGGTTCGCGGGTGCGGCGCAGCCGGCTTTGATCGATGTTCGGGGCACTCACCGAGGTCGCCTTCGCTTCTCGCGACGCGGGTGTGCGTCGCCTTGGTCGCCATCTTGGCCCTCAACGCCGCGGCTTCGTCTCTCACCGACGTTTGCGGCAGGTCGCCTTCGGACTTTCTCGGGAGTGTCCCGAACATGCAATGCGGCGCTCGGGCGTGAGCCTCCGCGGATTCACGAACGCGCGGCGATCGGGGACGAACGCGGCGGGTTCCTGAGAGCGTGGATCGGACTGCGCGATCGACTCTCGTGCCGTCCACTGTGGTGAAGGCGCTGCGATTTGTGTTGAAGGCGCTCTGATTCGACCGCGTGACATCGGGTGGAAACACCGTGAAAAAAGGAAAATGGAAAAATATCTCGCGGGGTCGCGTCCTGGTCTGCGTCAGCAGTCGTGAAAAAAGCCAAACGGTGGTCTACGACTCAAAAACACGCCCCATATAATCGCCCCGCCGTCTCGAGAAATGACAGCTCACCGAAAAGTTTTGGGGATCTCTCAAAAAGATTTGCTTTTTGTGGGATATTTTGGCTATTTTCCGAGGAGAACGCGCGGCACACCTCACCGCGGACGACGAGATGATGCGCGCGAAAGGCCGCCGCCGCGTCGCACTCGCGGTGGACGACAGCCCGAACGCGATGCGCGCCGTTCGCTTCGCCGCCAGGGACATCCTCGACGCCGATACCGACGCGGTCTTGGTGACCTGCGTCCAAGGGGCAACCCCGTCCAAGGAGGGCGAGCGCGTCCTCGGCCACCACAGGGCGCAGCTCTTGAGGTGCGGACTGACGGAGGACCGCGTATCGACGGTGATCGTCAGGTGCAAGCGACGCGAGTCCACCGGCGAGGCGGTCTGCAAGACGGTCAGGCGGCAGGACTGCGACCACGTGGTCCTAGGAAGCCGGGGCCTCTCCAGCGTCCAGCAGATAGGCGCTCACCTCGTCGGGCTCGGATCGGTCGGTGAACACGTCGCGCACCACGCGCACGTGCCCGTCACCGTCGTCCCGCCGAGAACCCCGGTGGAGGAGATGATCACCGTGCGAGGCGCCGAGGTGACGACGAAAACCGGTAAGAAGAAGCGATGAGACGCGAAGACCCGGGTGTGTAAAATTTCTCAAATTTTCTCAAATCATCTCGTCGTCGGCGACGCCGTCCGTGAAGTGAGCCAACGCGCCGTCGCTCCGCTGATTCAACACGGCGATTTCCGCTTCGTTCCCCCCGTCGTCATCCCCCACATTCTCGTCATCCCCCGTCTCGGTCTCTTCGAAGTCTCTAGAAGGCATTCGAGACTCGTCCAGAGCGGACGGGTGCGTGAGCCACGCGTTGTCGGAAAAGTTCGGTACCCCCGCGTTCCCCCGCGCCTCCGACCCTAAGTCCAGGTGCTTCTCCCACTCCTTGAGCCTCTTATCCAACGCCCTCGATATCCTGAGCCAGTCCTGGCCAACCGCGAACGGAGTCCGTATGACCCAACAGGGCGCCAGACACACACCCCACCGCACGGCGCCGTAGTCGCAGTGGAAGTGCTCCCCAGCCGCTTGCGTGTGCCTGTGCAGCGGAACCTTGAGATGCGACTTGACGTCCTTGTTGTACGCGGCGATCGTCGCCGGGTCGCACCAGTGCGTCGCGCCCTGCAGACAGTCCAGTGAATACAGGTCCTTCCCGCTATCGTACCCAACCTCCACGGTCTTTCGGTGCAGCTTACTGGAGGACCAGTGGCTGTCGGGGGTCCAGTCGTCGCGGCCCAGGTGAGCCTTGAGAAACCTGTGAAGGTTCGGGACGCCCCGCCGCGGGACCGTGTACCAAACCACCCACGCGCCGGTACTCAAACCGGACTTGGAGTTCTCCGGAACCACCATCGACGCGCTGCCCATGCCGTACGATTCCTGCGCCATCGGTAGCAGCGCGAACGCGGCGCAGTATCGAAGCTTGGGCACGACGGAGACGGGAGCTTTGGCGCCGTTCGCCTTGGCCGCCGCCGACGCCACCGCTCTCGTGGCGAATCCATCGGCAAAGGGAAGCAGCCGCGGGTCCCACGGGTGCCTCGGGAACGTGTACTGTTTCTTCCGTTCCGCGGAGTTCGAGCTGCTCTTCCACCACCGCGGCTGGCGCTCGGGGACCGCGGCTGACTCCGCGGCGGTTTGCCGGCGATTGCTGCGGCGGACAAAGATTTCGCCGTCGAATGCGCCGCCGTGCTGAGATTCCTCATTTCCGCCTCCCTGTCCATCCTCCTCTTCCGCGTCTCCTCGATTCTTCTCCATGTCGTCAACCTCCACGGATGCGTCGAACTCCACGTCGGACTCGATGTTCAGGTACTGGAACCGGAGGTCGAGGCCCGTGCGCAGGAGCATGAGGAAGTAGCGCTCCCGTTCGGAAGGTCCCATCAGCTTGAGGTGATCCGCGGAGCACCGGAAGGATTCGTGAACGTCGTCGACGTGAATCTCACCCTGCGGCCTCTTCTCCCGCGCGGGGGTGCCGTCGAGCAACAGCCCGCTGTCCACCCGTTCCTTCTTCGTGTCCCCGACCGTCTCGAGGTTCATGATGTAGGAGTACTCGCGCCAGTCCGCGAAGAGCGCGGGGGACGAGTCGATCACCCTCTCCTTGACGGTGATCAGCGGCTGCGCCACGGTGACCTCGCCCGCCGGCTTTGCCAGGTTAACCCCCCATCCCCACCCGTCGTCTTCATCCGACTCCGTGTCCGTATCCGGAGTCTCTTGTGTACCCACGTCGACGCGCGTCACCTTGAGCCTCGGGTGCCTGACGAAAGATTGGCACACGTACGTCACTTTAGTCACGTTCCCGTTTTTAGCCACGTAGTCGCCCAGCCCGCATCCCGCCAGGTTACGCCACACGCACCGCAGCCACACCCACACGTCCTTCAACCCCGAGTTTTGGTTCGTCGCGCTCATCACGGCAGCCTGCTCGCGGTCGTCCTTGATCACGACGTCGTGGCGCAGGGTTATGCCGCCCTGTCTCTCCATCGCATCCGCCACGCCCTTGTCGCCCCGGAGGACCTCCTCGGGTCGAACCCCGGGTTTGACCCTCGCGATCATGGACTCGCGAACGTCGTCGTTGGCGAGCGCCAATAACGTCGGATCCACGCACTCCTTCTCGCCGTCGTCGTCCTCGATTATGCAGAGCTCACGCTGCGTGGCGCGCGCGGTGCGGCTGGTGCGTGCCTTCTTTTCCTTCTTTTCCGGGGGCGGGGCGGGCGGCTCCAGTACCGAAGCCGGCCGCTTCCCACTCGGCTTGTCCTTGGGGTCCTTGTTGAGGTCCTTGGTGTCCTTGTGTTTGGGTCCCTGGGGCGAGGGTTTGACGAGCTCCTCAACCTTGGCCGCCTTCGTCTTGGGTTTGTGTTTGGGTGAGACCGCCTCTTTGCTCCCCGCGAATCTCGGGTCCGGCCCGTGCTGACCCTCACGCTCGACGTACTTGACGCATTCCGGTAGGTATCGCAGGCGCTTACCGCTCGGCGCGATGAACCGGGGTTGATGCTTGCCGTGTTCAGTCTCGACAAACACCGCGCGCCATCGTTTGTCCATCCTAACGCCGAGCTCGTCCCGGAGACGCGTCCGGAGCTCCGACACGTGCGCCTGGCACAGGTCAGCCTGCTCCTTCGTCATTATCTCCACAATTGGGAGAGACCCGGCGCGAGGATTGGGGGATTCCGCGGGCGCGGGAGTCGACCGGTCAGTCTCGGGGGTGACGAGGCGCCGGCGCTCTTTGGTCTTGGCACCCGACTCGGTCACGGCGCCAGCCTCGGTATCTTCAGCCTTGGTATCTTCAGCCTTGGTATCTTTGCCGATCGAGCTCGATCGTTCCCTCGGTGCGGGAGAGATACCGGCACGTCGGTCCACCCTTCTTTTCCTATCCCGAATCTTCACGCGCTCCTTCCGCGCCGCGTCCTGCTCCTCCTTCGGCATCTCGTCCCACCGCGCGGTGATGTCCTCGTACCACGCGTCTTCGAGCGCCCACCTCTCCATTCGCTCCCGGTCGTGATCCGCCCGGGGGCTCTTCGCGTCCAACTTTGGAATCTTAAACTGGACCGTCGCCGTCGTCGTCGTTTGTTTCTTCTCCGGTACCTCCTTCACGACACGCGGCTGGACGACAAATCCCTGGAACAACGAAGGGTACGCCTCGCGCACGTTCCAACCGTCGTCGGCGATTGGTTCCGGGTCTTCATCCGGCGATTCCATCAGCGATTCCTCGGGCTTCATCAGTAACACCCTCAGCTGCTCGTCCGTCTCCGGATCCCTGGCCAAGATGTCGTTGTTGATGGATAGGTGCTTCCGCGCGGCGAGCTTCTTGTCCTGGAACTCCGAGCCGCCCTTGGTCTTCCTTCGACGATTCTCGCCTTGTTTCTGCCACCGAGCGAAATCTTTCATCAGCTTCGGACACCTTTCGCACAGCCGATCGTGCCACTGCCCCCGCATGGCCCCACGTGACCGGTGGAGGTCACCGAACTCGGTATCGCCGCTGATGCGAACCCAGAGATCGAGGTTCCCCGCGTGCTTCCGAACGCCGCGGATCAGAGTCTCAATCTCGTGTTCAGTCCACGGTATGCAACGGGTCCCCGGCTCCTCTGCTCGTTCAACCGCCGCCGCCGCCCCGAGTTTTCGCTGCGCCGGCTCCCACGTCTGGGCGATCTTCACGGGCGAGAGATCAGCCTTTGCCTCCTTCCACTTCTTCTTCTTCGTGGAAGAGCGTTCGGGCTTCTTCGGAACCGAACCCGGCGACGCCTTCGTGGCGACGGGCGAGTTGGGAAACTCGAGCTCACCCGCAATCAGATTGGGGGTCCCCGCGGGCTTGTTTATGAGGTTGATGGATGCCGCCAGGGCATCCTCCGCCTCAGCCGGCGGTGGACCCGCGGGCAAGCCGGCCGTTTGTGGAGGAGGCGCGAAGGACGGCGGCGGCGTCGGGGCGGTCTCGGGAAGATGCGCTGCACCGGGCACTCCACCAGGCACTCCACCTGGGACCCCCGCGCCGGACACTCCACCCGCGCTCCACCCCGCGGCTAAGAAGGACGCGTCCCACGGCACCGGCGCCGGCATGAACCCCCCGACGTTCGCGCCGTTGCCACGGCCGCCGTTCGGTGCGCTAAACCCTAACCCTAAGCCGATCTGCGCCTGCATCCTTCGCGCGGCGAGCGCCCGCTGCGCCTTCTCGCCCAGCGAGAACATCGTCAATCCCACGGCGTCGAGCGGCGGGAGGTTCGGATTCTCCCCCGCCCACGCCATCACCTTGACGCGCGCTTCTCGCAGCATCTCCATGGTCCAGAGCATGGGGTGCGTGCCCCTGCGCATGCCGTCGGTCAGCTCCATGAGGTGGTTCACCAGCAACTCGATGAACCCTTGGAGGTCGAGGATGGGAACCTCGCCCGCGGCGCCGAGTCCCTGCCACGCGAGGGCGAGCGCGCGAACGCCGCGTATGCATCGATCGAAGTCTCGAAGGCTTCGATCGACGCAGCTGCTCGCCTCGACCAGTTGGCGGTACATGTTCCACGCGTCGTCTTTGAACGTCTCTCCGGTCAGCGGCTGCGCAGAGGTGGGAGGTGGGAAACCGGGGAAGTCAGCGGTCGCGCAAATGACGACACGGGGCGAGAGGGACGGGCGGCTTCGGGTTCGGGGCCATCGGGGTCGCATCGCACGCTGACCTTGATCTCTCTGAGCTCCAGCTTCGGCTCGTTCATCCCCAGGAGCGAGACCAGCATCGTGTCCCCGGGCTGAAAGCCCCCCGGGGGCACCGCGGGCAGCACCGCGGGCCACCACGCGCTCGGGGACACCCGCGCGCTCACCGGAATCGTCGGGGGCCGGGTGCTCGGGGCCGTATCGCCCGGGTCGGGATGAGCGCGATGCATCGTGTGTCCTTCACCTACGTAACCTACGTCGCGCCATCCATCGATTCCATCGTTCCGCGCGCAAGGCGTCCTCACACTTGTGACCGTCGTCAGGTCCGACCCAATGTCAGATTGCGAGCGTCCTGTCTGAAACTTGCTGGCTCTTCAAATACCTGGCCGATCACAACGCGATACGCGGTCGTTGTGCTTCAATCGAAGAGAGTCCACCGACGATGAAGCTATCACCCCTGGCGCATCAGGCGAACGCCCACGACGATGCCGTCTGGTCCGTCGCGTGGTCCGGCGCCGGCGAAGGGCTGCTCCTGACGGGCTCGGTGGACGAGTCCGTGAAAGCCTGGCGGGCCGCCGGGGACGGCCTGGAGATGGCGCACGCCTACACGGGGCACACCCTCGGGGTCGTGGCGCTGGCGGCCGCACCGAACGGACTGGTGGCGTCCTCGGCGCTGGACTCCCTCATCCGGGTCTGGAGCGTCGACACCCACGAAACCCGGTGCGTCATCGAGACACCGCCGGCGGAGAATTGGCAGATCGCGTTCGCTCCAGGAGACGAGCCCGCGCACCTCGCGGTGGCCGGAGGCGTGAGCGGCGGCGTGAAGCTGTACTCCATCGAGCAGGACGGGGGAGAGCAGGTCAGCGTCATGAGTCTCCCGGAGGTCGCCGCGGACAAGGCGAAGAACTCACGCTTCGTGCAGGTACGCAAGCAGGACCCAGATCGATCAACCCATCATCCCTCGAAAAGACCCTTGTTTCCGAGCCATTTATTTTCAATCGAGAGTGTCTCACCGCCCTCCCTGACCACCCTTTCGTCTCCTCCTCCGTCTACACAGAGCGTGGCGTACAGTCCCGACGGACGCAGGATCGCGTGCGGCGCCATGGACGGCACCGTCGCCCTCTTCGACGCCGGCACCGGCAAGCTCCTCCACACCCTCCAAGGCCACGCCATGCCGGTGCGATCGCTGTGCTTCGACGTGTCAGGCAAGACCCTCTACACCGGCTGCGACGACGGGCACATCCACGCGTACGACGCGGAGCACCGCAGCTTACAGGACGCGCTCCCGGGGCACAAGTCCTGGGTCCTCGGCGTGTCCATCTCACCCGACGGGAACGCGCTGTGCTCGTGTTCGAGCGACGCCACGGTGAAGCTATGGGACGTGGGCACGCGTTCGTGCGTGCAGACAATGTCGGATCAGTCCGAGGCGGTCTGGGGGGTGTGCTTCGGGCCGGGCGGGGATAAGGTGGCGAGCGTGAGTGACGATAAGAGCGTGAACTTGTACGATTTCGTGTGAGTGCCGCGCCGGGAGGAGGAGAGGAGGTCGCCGTAGCTCTATAAGTCTCTAATACCCACTCTCCTAATCATAATTACAACCAATACGGGTATCTGTGATCATTGTTCCTACCGAGATTGAAATCTCTAATTCGAATAATTTTGATCCTCTCTCACCGACTCGCGGTTGCATAAACGCAAGGCGGCGGGCGCCGACACAGACGCCCATCACATTCCGCCGACGCAACACCGAAGCATCGACGACAGCCATGGGAGACGGCGATAAGAAGATGAAGAAGGAG